>ENA-OWNQ01000014-OWNQ01000014.1-gut-metagenome-genome-assembly--contig:-NODE-14-length-209507-cov-26.272459_pt1 | contig 209507 bp, 145 predicted proteins | sample MGYA00248252_ERZ651782 | MGnify/ENA primary metagenome ERZ651782 (study PRJEB26908, sample SAMEA4031705) | gut metagenome | biome: gut; feature: normal infant; material: stool | place: China | collected... | reverse complement strand
TGCTGCCTCCCGTAGGAGTTTGGACCGTGTCTCAGTTCCAATGTGGGGGACCTTCCTCTCAGAACCCCTATCCATCGTAGTCTTGGTGGGCCGTTACCCCGCCAACAAACTAATGGAACGCATCCCCATCGATAACCGAAATTCTTTAATAGTAAAACCATGCGGTTTTAATATACTATCGGATATTAATCTTTCTTTCGAAAGGCTATCCCCGAGTTATCGGCAGGTTGGATACGTGTTACTCACCCGTGCGCCGGTCGCCATCTTTAGTTTGCAAGCAAACTAAAATGCTGCCCCTCGACTTGCATGTGTTAAGCCTGTAGCTAGCGTTCATCCTGAGCCAGGATCAAACTCTTCATTGTAAAAGTATCTTTTTCATCTGTTAAGATGATTTTTTGCTCTGTTCAGGACGCCGTAAATTTATTGACCTTATTCAAATACCTATTATCTTCAATCGTATCGCTACTCTCTCGGACAAGTATTGACGGTTCTATTTTTTACTTGTACTACTTGTATTGTTTATCAATATTTCAAAGAACTAACGTGGCTTCCGCCGCGCCTGCTTTCTTTGCGAAAGCGGATGCAAAGATAAGGACTTTTTCAGATAACTTCCAAACTTTTTCGAAGTTTTTTTTGTTTTTATTTTCTGATGCCTTAATCTTGTAGCAGAATGTCAACCATTAGGCTCTGTCTCTCTAGCAAAGCGGGTGCAAAAGTAGACAACTTATCAATAACATCCAAATATATCTGACTATTTTTCGGTTCTTTCTTGAAACTTTTTTTGTAACTCATTGATTGATAACGATGTCATAGAGTATGTTTTTCAGATAGACACATCCTTATATGGAACACCTATACATTATTATATAGTGCACTCAAATGTAAGTTCTATTTTCCTATACCTAACAGAAATTCTATATACATTCAAGATTCCACGATCCACTTTTCGATATTACGAGTTTCTGCGCTAAAATTTACTCCTATTTTAAAAAGTTTTCGCTCATCCGTCTCGAAAGGTAAAGCATAATGCTTATCGTTAATCTGTTGCAAAGCCTCTTCTGCTGTGCCATTCAGTTTAAATTCCATTATATAAATAAATTTATCAGTCTGCAAGACAAGATCAATGCGCCCTTCACTCGTATGATACTCTACCTTGGTGTAGAAACCTAGCAGTTTAAAAACGATAAAAAGAACATTTTCGTAATGTAGTTCCTGATCCCGAATCACTTCGTAAGTAGTGTCTGCAAAGAAGCTTTGCAGGCGGTGGAAGAAAGAGTTATAATCACCGGAACGCACTTCACGAACAAACTTCTGAATCTCAAAAGGCGACTCGACCTTATTTACGTTCGCATAAAAAGGAAGCAGGAAGCGGATAAAACCTTCTTCCACTTCGCGATTGGGGAAACCCAAGCGATACATTCCAAATTCTTCATCATACCCCTTGATGGTTAGGTATCCACTCTGATAAATTACCGGGATGGGATTGGTGGATTCAGAATCTATACTGTTCAACACTTGGACATCGGTCTCTTCATGTGCCATCCGCTCCAGGTCATAATGATGTTTTTTTAGCAATTTCACCAAATAGGTAGGCGTACCCGTTTCAAACCAATAACTACCAAACTCTTTACGCTTGAAAGCGTTCAGCAGACTGAACGGGTTGTACATGCCGATTGAATTGTGCGTAAAATGATAGCCGTCATAACACTCTCTCAAATCTTCACAGAGTTTGTCATACGTTATTCCACGTGCTGCAGCAAACTCATGTAGTTCTGTTTCCAGATTTTCATGGATTTCACGCTCGCTGACACCACAAATTTCGACATACTCATTCCACATTGAAATATCATCTAGATTATTCAAGTCACTGAATACACTGACTTTGCCAAACTTTGTCACGCCAGTGAGCAGAGCGAACTTTATATACCCGTCCTTCGTTTTCAAAGCGCCATAAAATGGTTTTAGGGTATTTCGGAATTGCTTTTGAAGTTCTTCATTGCCGATGGCTTGCAGCATAGGTTTGTCATACTCATCTACCAGAATAACTACACGTTGCCCCGTCTTTTCGCAAGCACGCTGAATGATACCGGCAAAGCGCAGGGAAAAGGATGTTTCAGACGGACGGGTGCCGTATTGGCTTTCCCAATATTCAAGATTATCATTCAATATTTTATCCAGACTTTCCGGCGTGTCATACTTCTCAATATTAAGGTCGAGATGCAATATAGGATGCTTTATCCAATCCTTTTCCAACTTTTCCACAGCCAATCCTTCAAACAGTTCCTTTTTCCCTTGGAAATAAGCCTCCAAGGTAGAAATGAGCAGACTCTTTCCAAAACGGCGCGGACGACTCAAGAAGTAATAACTTCCGGTCTTGACCATTTGATACATCAATGCCGTCTTATCAATATAGAAATAACCGTCATTACGAATCTTTTCGAAATTCTGAATGCCGATAGGATAAATTTTATTGCTCATAATCTCTGCTTTTATAAATTAACGCCAGTCACCTGTCTTGCAAAGATATATATTTTTAATAGAACTCCTTCTCACGCAAGGTTAAAAGATTCTTTTCCTCAAGCCACTATTACCTCTAATTTTCCCTACAATAAAGTTTGAAAAATAAAAAAACATCTGCCACCTGCAACAAAATCGAAATAACAAACTGACTGATAAACAATTATAGCGTTGCAGATACCGTTGCAGATACGTTGCAGATAAAAGTATCTGCAACACAGCGGTAAGAAGAAATATTGCACACCAAGCATCAAAATTTATTTTCCTATCATTGAAGCGCTCGTTTCCAGCGTCAGAACTCCGGTTCCCAGGCGGGAAACTACAGTTTCCGCGCATGGAAACGAGAGTTTCCAACTAGAGATACCAGCGTTTCCCGCTAAGGACACTGGAGTTTCCATATAGAGAAACGACAGCGAAACCGTAGCTAAAGATTTTCAGAGAAGGAGATATACAAGACTAACCCCAGTTATAATCCTCCACGTAACCGTCGAAATACTCATCCAGACTAACGCCAAGTTCCTTGGCTACGGCAATAATCCGCCGTTGTTCGACCGGACTAAGGTTCATGTCTCCCCTACGTTTCAAATAATAGTTCTTTCTACCCATATATTCAATCATACGATAGCGAAAGGCATCTGCCACACGAACCGTAAGAGCACTAATCGTACGCATAAAGCCGCGTGCATAACGCACTTTCTCATTGGAACGGTAATAATCACAAGCACTTTTCATCGCTTTCAGCCGGTTGGGGTTCATTATTGACAGGAAAACCCGCTCCGCCGGAGCATACTCTAAGGCGATATGCCGCAGACAAGTCGTGGCACGCGGACATTCTTCGGCTGCACACAAGCCGAAAGTATAAGGAACGATGGAATAATCGAATGGTTCTTTCATTGCTGTTTATCGGTTTTTATTGTTATTAAATTCTACAAATGTACGGATAAAAAGGATAAACAGATAAAATATCCATGTTTATTTGCAAGAGCGGGCAAATATGACTAACTTAGCAGAATATTATTAACAAAACAAAAGATGAAAATCACTCAATTAAGAGACAAGGACAAAACTACTGCGCTGACTACAATGGATATGGAAACGTGGATAGGAAAAACACGGACAGAAACAAAGACACAGCCTGTGTCCGCTTTCAGAGAAGTGTTGCGATATTCCCTGCCCGACTCACGCTGCTACGAAGCAGACAAGCTTCCGAAGATTCTTCCGGCTGCGGAATTCCGCAGGGCGGAAGGTGGAAAACAAATGAAAAGTTATAACGGAATAGTAGAACTGACCGTCGGACCGTTGTCAGGCGGCCCGGAGATTGCATTAGTAAAACAATTGGCATGGGAACAGCCGCAGACTCACTGCGTCTTTACCGGTTCAAGCGGACGGACAGTGAAAATATGGGCGAAATTTACCCGCCCTGACAATTCGCTTCCACAGAAAAGAGAAGAAGCGGAGATATTTCACGCGCATGCCTATCGTTTGGCCGTGAAATGCTATCAGCCGCAAATTCCGTTCAGCATTTTACCCAAAGAGCCTAGTCTGGAACAGTATTCACGACTGTCATACGACCCGGAACTTATGTACAGACCGGATTCCGTTCCGTTTTATCTCTCGCAACCGTCAGGGATGCCCGAAGAACTGACTTATCGGGAAGCGGTACGCTCGGAAAAGTCACCGTTGACACGGGCCGTACCGGGATATGACACGGAGCGCGCTGTATTCATGCTTTTCGAAGCGGCTTTGAGAAAGACCCATGAAGAAATCTACGAAGCGGAAGATGAAGGTGCACCCGAAAGAGGGGAAGACTTTCAGGCTATGGTGACACAACTGGCAGTCAACTGCTTCCATTCGGGCATTCCCGAAGAGGAAACGGTGAAACGTACTATTTTCCACTATTACCTGCGCCGTCAAGAGGTGCTCATCCGCCAGCTGGTCAAGAATGTATATGAAGAACAAAAAGGGTTCGGAAAGAAGAGCAGCTTAGGGAAAGAACAGTACCTGTCACTCCAGACAGAGGAGTTTATGAACAGGCGCTACGAATTCCGTTACAACACCCAAGTGGGAGAAGTGGAATACCGCGAGCGGAACTCATTCCATTTTTACTTCAATCCTATCAACAAACGGGTGCTGAACAGTATCGCACTAGATGCGCAAGCCGAGGGTATTCCGCTATGGGACAGGGACATAAGCCGGTATATCTACTCCAACCGCATCCCTGTATTCAATCCGTTGGAAGATTTCCTCTACCATCTCCCCGTCTGGGACGGCAAAGACCGTATCCGCGGACTGGCGCAAACCGTTCCCTGCGAAAACAAGCATTGGGTCGACTTGTTTCACCGCTGGTTTCTCAACATGGTCATGCACTGGCGTGGGACGGATAAGAAATATGCGAATAATGTTTCGCCCCTGCTGGTAGGCCCGCAAGGTTGCCGTAAATCGACATTCTGCCGCAGCCTCATCCCGCCCGCCATGCGTGCATACTATACGGACAGCATCGATTTCTCACGAAAAACGGATGCCGAATTGTATCTCAATCGTTTTGCGCTCATCAACATTGACGAGTTCGACCAGATCAGCGCCACCCAACAAGGATACCTGAAACATATCCTGCAAAAACCGATTGTAAATATGCGCAAACCTTATGGAAACGCCGTACTTGAAATGCGCCGTTATGCTTCATTCATCGCGACGAGCAACCAAAAGGATTTACTGACCGACCCTACGGGCAGCCGCCGCTTTATCTGTATCGAAGTAATCGGAACGATAGATACAAACAAGGCGATAGACTATGAACAGCTTTACGCGCAGGCCATGTATGAGCTCGATCATGGCGAACGTTACTGGTTCGACCAGTCCGAAGAGCAGATTATGACCAAAAGCAACCGTGAATTTGAGCAAGTTTCACTCGAAGAACAGTTGTTTTACCGTTATTTCCGTCCGGCCAAAGAGAAAGAGGATGGTGAATGGCTCTCACCGGCGGAGATTTTGGAAGATATAAAGAAAAACAGTGCCATACCGTTGTCAAACAAGCGGGTAAGTGTGTTCGGGCGAGTTCTCCGTAAACATGAAATCCCGTCGAAACGTGTACACAGAGGTACTGTCTACCATGTTGTACGAGTTTTATAAGACCAACAGATATGTTGCAGATACTACATCTGCAACATATCTGCAACAGGTATCTGCAACGATGTAATACGTTTATTTTCAATAAGATAATTCAATTTCGTTGCAGGTGGCAGATAAAACAGCACTTTACAAACTTATGTGTAGGTAAAGCTATCTTTCTGTTAAATTCTCAATGAGCCATAAACAAAAATCTCCCCTGCCTGTTACATAGGCAACTTAAACATAGTAACCTAAACATAAAAATTATGGCTAGAGAAAGTGTAAAAATTCTACAAGGGAAACTAGATGTAGAAAGTTTGATCGCACAGTTGAACGCAGCATTAGCTGAAGAATGGTTGGCATACTATCAATATTGGGTAGGTGCATTAGTAGTGGAAGGTGCCATGCGCGCCGATGTACAGGGTGAATTTGAGGAACATGCCGAAGAAGAGCGCAGACATGCGCAACTGCTCGCTGACCGTATCATCGAGTTGGAAGGAGTTCCGGTGCTTGACCCGAAGCAATGGTTCGAGTTGGCAAGATGCAAATATGATGCTCCGCAGGGGTTCGACTCTGTCAGTTTGCTGAAAGATAATGTAGCCTCCGAACGCTGCGCAATCCTTCGTTATCAGGAAATTGCAGATTTTACCAATGGGAAAGATTTCACTACCTGCGACATCGCCAAACATATTCTTGCCGAAGAGGAAGAACATGAACAGGATTTGCAGGATTATCTGACTGACATTGCGAGAATGAAGAAATCATTTCTTGAAAAGTAAAATGGTAATATTATAACGGACAGCCTAAAAGCATACACCGGAACTCAAACCATGGATTTGGTCGGAGTTCCGGTGTTTTGTTTTTCTGTGGCAGAACCTTTTTAGCGCTTGGTAAAGAAACGACTGGACTTAAAGTGCCTGACATGAGATTCTTATTCCGCTACCTCGGTGGAGGTATAGTCGCAGGGAACGATGATAGTATTGTAGGTGGCATCGTAAGTGGCGGTGTCCGGCAGGGAGAGCTTCACCCAACCGGGTTCAACCAGCGACACGGTTTCGTTTTCGAGCAACGCTATCAGTGAACAACAGACGATTATTGAAGCGATAAGAAGCATGTAATTATTCATGTTTCATTCGCTTTAATGATTGTTACAAAGAACTGAACGGTCTGCACCGCCGTCGCAAGTTTTCCGGTCATTTCCGGCGAAGGGCTTGCTCCGGCAGTGCGCAATAATGGGTCAGAAGGCCAGCACGGCACGGACGTAGTACTTATTCCGTTTGTCTGCCAAAGGACTAGAATGATAGCTAAACATTATACAACGGCTCTCGTGTTCATAATCAGTACCGCTCCAATAGAAGTCATCTGTATTAAATTTACTGCCTCCGGCTTTCTCGAATTGGGCATCGAGGAGGGTGTCCATGTGGTAGTCTTCATCGAGATTGAGCGTTCCGCGGGTCATGATGAACATCTCATAATCACTGGGGAAGTACCAACCGCTGCAACCGGCCGGTGTAGGATTGGTTCTTGCAAAAACTTCTATGGCATCATAGGCTTCGGTGCGTTGTCCTCCGTAATCCCGATACCATTGGATACAGCGGCTAGTATTGTAACCAAAAGTGTGGGTAGACTCAAGCATCAATTTCTTTTCCGCTTCCTGTCCGGTAGCCGCATAACTCACGAGCCATGTGTACGTATTGCCCGTACTCGTAGAAGACCATTCTGTCTTACCAGCATTCGTGAGCGCCACCACAATGCCGTGCACGCAGCCGGGATGGTCGTGCATCAGCAGGTGGTCGCCCCGCTTATTGGCGGTATGCGTCCAATGATAGGAGTAGTGTAGACGATTAGGCTTCTCACCCACCCAGAAGACTACGCCGAGACAACTCTCCTGTTCATCACGGGACAGACTGCCATCTTCATTCCCGGGCAGGATGCTACCGTCCTGCATATAGTAGTCACCCGCCGCTAACGGCCGGAACTCTTCTTTTCCCGCCTCATTGCCGTCAACCTTGTGGACGGTGTATTTTCCGGGCTGAAGATTTAATTGGGAATAGTCAAAATCGAAAGTCTCCCGATTTCCCTTGTAGTAATACTTATACGGTCCCGGCCTTAAGATCGTGGGGTTTTTAGTATTCACCAGCAGGCGGGCCGTACAGGGGTTCTCCTGCCAATATGAATTTTCACTGATTACCGCCGTGTAGCGGTAATAACTCTTAGAAATCTCTTGGCCGTCTATCTTTTCGGTATAGTTATATTTCGTAGCAGGCACCTGAAGGATGAACAGAGACATACGGTGCTCCATCGCGAAGCTGAGCGTGTGGTTGCTATACACGCCACGGGCCGTCATCAGGTCGGAGGCGGTGTATTGGGCGTAGGTACTCTGGTCGGTTTCAACAAGCCAATAATTGACTACAGTCTTAAAGAAGTCTTTGTCGCCGGGCGATACCCCGCCGATCAAATCTCTATCGTCCCGGTAGGGATAATAGGCATGATAACTCCTGTCGGGTGAGTATAAGAGCTGGGAAGTGCCGGCAGGCAGCGTCCACTTGCCTCCCTGTAGGGTAAGGCAGAGGTTCTCCACCTCCAGGGTTCCGTCCTTCACCACGTAGAGGCCGATGCGGTCGCCTTCGGTGAAGACGGTGCGGTAACCGCGTTCCTGGGCGCGGGTTTGCCCGGTGGCGTACATGCCGCCGTCGCTCACGGTGATGGTGAGGGGGCGGGCATCGGGGTCGGTGCCGGCAGGGGGCAGTTCGTCCAGTGCGTCGGACGTGCATGCCGCCAGCATCAGGATGAGGGCGCAGGCCAGGGATGCTGCCGGGGGAAATATGGAATGATGTTGTTTCATACGGTTTCTTTTTTATTGATGAATTTAGTTGTTACTGTTCTACTCGACCGGATGCCACGTACCTCCTCCTTCTCCTTCCACGTCGATATTTTCGATACCTTCCGAGGTCACGGTGAGGCGGTACTCGTACATCTTGCCACTGAAGAAGTTCGCTTCGCCTGCGGCGGGGGTGTAGTAGAAGGTCTTTCCTCCGATGACTATTTTCACGAACTTCTGTCCCGACTTGTTCTGGGGAGGAAGCAGGGCGCGCACGGTGCGTACGTATCCGTCGGCGGCAGGGGTCACTTCGTTGGGGGTGATGCGGTCGGTGCCGGGGGTCACTTGCTCTGCGGTTCCATTGCTGAAATCGACACTCCCTCCCTTGCATGCGAGGTTTTCAAAGGTTACAGTGGTGGTCCGCAGTTCATCGTTGGTCACGCCGTCGCCCGCTTTGAGGTGTACCACCACCTTGGCTGTGACGTGGTGGAAGACGAGGGTCTTATCGGGGGACGTTACAGTGATGAGGAGGTAGGGAGCAGCCATGCAGTCGCTATCCTGATATCCTTCATCTCTCTGGTCGGCCTGTACAAAGAATGAAGCAATATTCCTCGACGACGGATATAACCCATAAATCTTCTTTTCCTCATCCAGGTTTGCCCAGTTGTATTCCATCCCACTTACACTCAGCTTTCCATCGGGTTTGACGGAGAAGTTGTCCACCATATTCATCACCCCATCGCCTCTTATAATCCACAGCATCACCCTTTCTCCCCCTTCCCACCTGTTTTCGGTGGTAGCCCGTGTCTGGGCGTTGGCGGAGGAATATCCCTCTACGGCGGCGTAGAGTTCCAGCGGCACGCCGCCTTCGGGCCATGCCGCGTCGTCATCGCCTGTGCAGGCAGCCAAAACCAAGGCTGCCCACAGGTACATTATATATATTGGTATGTTCGTCGTCTTCATTTTTTTCTTTATATTTATTGTTTACGGATTACTCCTGAAATGCAGAGCCTTCTACGGGTGCGCCTACGGTTTCCCAGTTCTTGATGTCGGTGTCCAGCGTCAGGCCGTAATAGTCCACGGTTATCTTATAGATGTACCGCTTGCCGCTTTTCAGCTTCAAGGCATCTCCGGCGGGGATTTTGTAGGCGAAGCTCGTGCCGTCTGCCAGCTTCACGCGGATAAAGACGGTGCCTGCGGTTAGTTCTTGGGGCACCACGATGGCTTCGGCGTACTGGAGATTGGGGGCGTCAAAGTCTGTCGTCACCACCGTGGGGATGGTAATCGGAGTGGCGGGGTTGGCAGCGAGGGCTATCATCGCCTGGCGTTCGGTCTCGCTACTCATGTCGGCGGCTTTCTTGGGGGTGAAGGTGGCCTTCAGGGCGGTGTTCTCCAGGGTCACGATGACACCGGTGAGGTCGGGGGCGCCGTTGCCGCGCTTCAGCACTACTTCTACTTTAGATAGCAAATGATAGAAAGTGAGGGCCACGTTAGAGGCGGTGGGGGCCACGTTCCGCTTGGTGGAATAGAGCAGGTCGGAGGCGGCGTAGGCGGTTTGTGTGGTCTGGTCGGCCTTCACTTCGTGGGACACCGATGCGGGGAAGGCTTCTCCTGCCGGGGCAGGGTTGGCATGGATGGCATAGATGTTCACGGGGTCGGACGAAACGTAGTACATGTCGCTGGCGTAAGAGAAACCGCCGGTTCCATCAGCAGTGAGCACGTTGTTCTGATAGAGGGGGGCGGCTTTGCTGTCGTCCACCCAGGCAGATACTTCCAGTCCTGCGCCAAGCTGTTGGTCGAGGCCGTAGGAACGGGTCTGGGAGGTGACGCCGCTGGTGAGGCGGATTTCGCCGTTCCAGTTGTCGGTGGTTGCTTCGTTGTCGTTGTTGCAGGCGGCAAGCGCAAGGGCTGCTGCGGCAATGATTGATAAGTTTCTAAGTTTCATAATCTTACATTCTTAGTATTATTGATTCAATTGTTCGTTTCCATTCCGGCCGAGCCGTTTTCGCCGTCTTCGCCATTGCCCGGCGTCCAGTCGGTAATGGTGGCGGAGAAGTCCGCTTCCGTAGGTGTTTCTACTATTTTCCCGCCCAAGGCGAGTGGCTTATACTTCTCGGCGTTGAAGGTGGCAAGCTCTGTGGTGAGGTCACTGTCGAGAGTGACCGGCTTTGGACTGTCTCCTGCAAAGTAGAGTTTGGCATCCAGCTTCTGCTGCACACCCGCCACGCCGAGCAGGCGCACCGTGGCCGCCCATTTTCCGGCATTGGCTCCTTCCGTTACTTTCGCAAACGCCAGTGCCACGTTCAGCGGCGTACCATGCGTGCCGTTATCCATATCCAGCGTCGAGGCAACCCCCGAAAGGTAGCCTTCGATTCGCTCTATCCTGTCCGTGGTACTGCCCGTCGGCTCGATGAAGAGCGTCAGTTGGCGTACTTGCTGCTGCATCACAACGGTAAGGGGGTGGTCGGTGTCCGCTTCTATCATAGTTTCCGTCACGCCCGTAAACAACCAGCCCGGCATCTCCTGCACGAAGGGACCCGCTCCGTCCACGTTACCCGAAGCCCCGGCGACGGTTGCCACGCTGCCGCTCATGGTGATGTGCTGCGGCGTGTTGTAGACATGCAGATGGTAGCTGCCCGGTTCAAAAAGAGGTTCGAGCAGGTTCGTGGTGCCGATGAGGATGGCGGAGTAGTCACCGGCTTCTACCGTATAGCTTGCGGGTGCGGTCAGTCCCTCGCCGATGCCGCTCCAGTCGGTAACGAGGGTAATTGCCCCTTGCTCCGGATGCGGGGTGTTGTAGATGGGGTCTTTCACGTCGCAGGCGGCAAAGGATAGCGCTGTGGCTGCTACGATAAGACATTGTCTGATGTTTCTTTTCATATTCGTTGGTTTTAGATGATTCTACTTGTTGCTTCCCATAGTCCATACGAGGCTGATGCCTGCTTGTGTGGGCCCCCAGAAGTTCTTGCTCTCATTCCGTTTCTTATATACGCGCACGCCGTCGGTCATGCCGAAGCTGTCATATTCGGAACGGGTATAGCCCAGGCCGAGGTTGAAGTCGAGGGAGAAACTGCGGGAGAGGGATAATTGGTAACCCAACGTCACGCCCGCATTCCATAGCTTACCCTGATAGCCGGTATCCTTTGAAACGATACCGCCCAACATATACTTATATATATTATATTCCCCATAGCTGCCCGAGACTCCAGCGTAAAAATGTTTTTTATCCAAAAGGTACCAGCGTACTTCAGGGTTGACGAGCCACATCTTCTGTACTTTATCACGCTCACCGCCCCACCACGAGAGGCTGCCGTCCAGCTTGATGCCGACATTCTCATTCACCCGCCATTCCACGCCAAGCGTAGGAAGCAGGAAGGCGTCATACAACACATTCGTGCGGACGGCAAACCGATAAGGCTGTTCCGTCTCCCGGATGCGTTGCTCTGATACAAGGACAGGCCGTTGCTCCGCTGCGGAAGGTTCGGATGGTTGCTCCACGGCGGTTTCCGTTTTTTGCTCCACGCATCCTTGTTTTGGTTGGGGGTCTTCCCGTTTTACTCTTTCTTTGATGGGTGTCTTCTCCGACATAGCCTTAGCCGAAGGGATACGGAGCGTCACTACCACTATATCCTTATTATCCTCATACACACGCGCGTAATTGGCGGTGATGAAATCCGCTTCTTTCAGCCCTTTGCGGATGATAAGTTCCGACTTCACGCGATTGGCACGGGCGAATGCCATGTTCAGGTTCTCTTTAGTGGTGGACAACGAAGCACAGTAGCCGTCCACATAAACGGGCATGTTACCCTTCGCGATCTCCGCCTTGTGATGGTCTAGCAATCCATAGAGCCTTTCAAGTTCCGCCTCATTGCCCGCAAGGATAAACATCTCCCCGCCCGGAAGAAAACGGAAAGTGATTACTCTGTCTTCTGCTTTCTGTGCGGAAGCTGTTGCTCCGGATAATATGAATATAAGAAGCAGAGCCAGCAGTTTTTCTTGTAATTGTTTCATAAGGTTCATTTTTATTTGTTTCACTCTAAATATGTAATGTTATTTATAGGGTATCAATAGGATATAAATCATCTGACAACAAAGTTAAAGGCATGCTTTGGGTTCCCTTAACAAAAAGGTAAATAAAACCTATATCAAAAAGTAAATCTTACATTTTTCTTAGTACGTTTAGTTGTTTCAGTACGCCTGGTTGCGTTTTTTAGTACGTCTGGTTGTATTTTAGCCCATATAAGGTGTTTTTTGAGATAAATCAAGGAAGGTATTATTCATTTTATTAAATTTGCAAAACAGATACACAAACCTCATGGACAACAGAACACTTATCTTACTTTTCACTTGTTTCATACCGCTTTTTACAGCAGTAGTGGGGACGATTATTGAAGCTATTTCCTTACAGGATAGTGTGACCGTCCGTGAAAAACATGTTAAGAGGATGCTTATGTGTTATTTCCTGATGTTTATTTTTATTAGTACCGGAGTGGCTACCGGAGTGGCATTGCCGAAGATTGCCATACAGATATTACCACTCACTGTTTTTTCCCTTTACATAGCTCCCGTCCTCTATTATCGTTTCGTTTACCTGCTGACCAATACGGAGAACAAGGAAACTTCTCATTTCAGCAGACATTACCTCTTTCCGGTTCTGTCCGCTCTCGGTTTTTGCACCTTTTATTATACTGTCCCGCCCGCCATCCGCCTGCAATTGGTGGTAGAAAGGACTGTTGCCGGTTATCCGGCCACTACCTTTATCTTCAAAACGATTCCGTTGGTACAGTTCGCCCTTGCCATCCTATATATGTCGCTCGTCTTCCGAAAGCTGACAATATGTTACCGTCAAAACGGGCCAAAAAGTGTTTTATGGAAGAAATGGTTCCACATTTCCGTTTTCCTATGCAGTCTCTCCATCATTTGGTCGGGAGCGTTCTGCCTGACGACGTGCCGCCGGGTAGCGGTAGCCGCTTTATCCATAGCGATTGTCGCGGCCTGGATACAGGCCATTCATCTCTGTTGCCACACCTTCAATCGAAGGTCGTTGCTCTTCCTGCCGCTCACCATTGCTCCTATTCCCCTGAAAATGCCTTTCAGGGAACAACTTTTCGAGCAAAGAAACGGTAGCGGAAGGCATCGTACATATACCCGCTGGACACAAACCGGCGATCCCGTGAAGGTAGAACCGGCACCTCTCAACCGTAAACTCTTTGAACAGCAAGTCATCGGGAGAAAATTATATCTGAATCCGCAACTCCGGTTGTCCGACCTGATGGAGCTTTTCAACACCAACCGCAGTTATCTTTCCGGTTTTATCAATGAAACGTATGGCTGCGGCTTCAACGGATATATCAACCGGCTGCGGCTTCGCGAATTCGAACGGCTGATGAACCTGCCCAGTAACCGGAAAAAAGCGGCAACCAAACTCTATGCGAAAGCCGGGTTTCCCAACTATCAGACTTATCTTAGAATTAAAAAGAAGGTTTACAATCAGGAAAGTTAAATACGCAGAGTGACATGATTACGAAAGAGTTTTTGCAATACACCGGCTTTTGTGCCCCCATTATTTCTTCATTGGGGTGCGCAATTATGCTTGTCCTTTTCCGCCATACCCATGCCAAATCAGAAGAGGGAACACTGCACCGCCTGCTGGTGTCATACTTCCTGTTGGTGAGCTTAGGGTGGATATGCTCGCTCGCCTATGTCTATCTCCCTTTGCTGTATGTGCGTATCAATGTCTTTTTTTATCTGATTGTATTTTGGAGCCAAGTAATCTTCTACCAGTTTATCTATACACTTACCCGGTTGCCCGGAGAAAAACCGTTCTCAAGAATCCACTATATTTTTCCTTTGGTGATAGTCGGCACATTCGCCGTATGGTCGGCTTTCGTACCTTTTGAAACGCAAGTGCATATTGTCACATCGCGGGGAGAAGTTGCGCCCGGTTACGAAGCCTACTCCCGTTTCTTTACCGCCCGCCTGCTGCTACGGGGAATATGGAACATATCCTACACCGCCCTTGCCTGGTGGCGGCTGCTGGCTTACCGCCGTTCCATATCCGATTATTCTGCCAATGCCGACCGCACTTCGTTGGCTTGGGTGACACTTTTGCTGCTGATTTCGTTCAGTCTGGTTCCTCCTTCTCTGCTTTCGGCCATTTTCTCCAAAAAGATACTGATAGCGTCGCTGTTGCTGCTGATTCCACAATTGTTGCTGGTAGTGCAGCACGCTGTGGTCTGTTACAATATGGCTGTCGGGAATTTCGTGGTTATTTATTATCCGGGAGAAGAAATAGAGACAGAATCAAAGGAGAATGCCGAAATGGAAATGGAAATGGAAAAAGAAACTGAATCGGAGCGGGCGTATAAACGGAAAAAGTTTGAAAAATATATATATGAACATCGCCCGTATCTGAATCCCGATTTACGGATAACGGATCTGATGCAGGCTTTTCACACGAACCGAACGTATATCTCCCGGTTTATCAACCGCGAATATGGAATGAATTTCTCCCGTTATATCAACATGCTACGCCTTCGTGAAATGGAAGCGTTGCGCAACGACCCGGCCTGCTCCCGCCTTCCCGAAGAGGAACGCGCCTGCCTGGCAGGATTCAGCAATTTTCGCAGCTATCAACGTGTAAAGAGGATGGCGGAGAAGGAAAATAGATCATGTTTTCCAGAGACTGGAAAACAAACAACATATAAACAGTAAGCAAAATGAATAATATTACGAATTATTACGGAGACTTGGGCATATTTCTTTATTATACCCCTATCGTGAGTGCTTTTATGGCTGCATTCGCCCTACTTGCCAACCGTCGGCGAACTCCTTCGCAAACGTGGTTGGCTCTTGTCTTAGTTACATTAGGAACCGGCATGGCTGCCAGCTTCCTGTTCGACCGCTATTTCAGCGCGAGCCATAGCGAAATATTCCGCCCGGTCAATTTTATTTTTTCAACGGCAAATTCCATTGTCATTCTGTTTTACTATGTTTCACTGATGCGTCCCCAATTGCTTACCCGGAAATATATGCTTTATTTTAGTGGGGGCTGGGCGCTATTTTCTCTATTTGTCCTGTTGCCCGGCACGTTTTCGGCACGTTTTCAACCGGTTCAGGGTATCCACAGGTTGGCGAATTTATCTTCGCTGCCGATGGTTTTCCACCTTCTGACTATCTGTTGCATCCTTGTTTTTTATACCTGGATGGGTGTTTTTATACTACGTATCTACCGTGATTACCGTAAGTTTATCGTCAACAGTTATTCTTTTGTGGGAGGGATTACCCTTTCGTGGGTGAGCATTACGATCTATTTGTTTATTATCATGGGCATCCTCGATATACTCTGGATGGTGAACACTTCCGCCGGATACAAAATGCTGTTCAATGTCGTTTCTTTGGGAGCGGTGTGGACCCTGTTCTGGTATGGTTCCCGCCAGAGCGCGATTCCTCCGGTGGATATTGAGCCGAAGAAGAAAAGCTTCAAGGAAGTGGAAGAGTTATCTGTCACCACGGATGACAAGCAAGCAAAACTCAAAATACAATTGCTGGAATATTTCAATCATAAAAAGCCTTATCTGAATCCGGAACTTTCGCTGAAAGAGGTGGCACAAGCGTTGCAGACAAATCATTATGCGCTTTCCCGTTTTATCAACAAAGAGTTTGAGGTGAATTTCTATACACTTATCAACCGTTTCCGTGTGGAGTATATACTTCACCTGATCGAATTGAACAAAGGTACTATCAACTGCGATACGCTTCATGCAATTTCCGGTTTTAAGAGCCGTACCACCTTTTTTAAACAGTTTAAGGAGATTGCCGGATGCACGCCACAGGAATACATCGAAAGCCGGAAGACGGAAAAGTCCAACAATAGTACGATAAAAACAAAACTATTTTAGAGTAAATCAAGAAGAAATCTTTCTTTTTTCGTATTTTTGTCCCAATATGCACGTTTAATCCAAGTAGATAACGAACATTAGCAAAAAAAAGAATGAAAGTAATTGATTTAATACATAGCAACAAGAAAACTGCTTTTTCTTTCGAAATACTTCCACCGCTGAAAGGAACGGGAATAGAAAAGTTATATCAGACAATCGATACGCTTCGGGAATTTGACCCGAAATATATCAATATCACTACCCACCGCAGCGAATATGTGTATAAAGACCTCGGTAACGGATTGTTTCAGAGAAACCGCTTGAGAAGGCGTCCGGGAACGGTTGCCGTGGCTGCCGCCATTCAGAACAAATACAATATTACGGTAGTCCCGCATATTTTGTGCAGCGGATTCACCCGCGAAGAAACCGAGTATGTGTTGCTCGACCTGCAATTTCTGAATATCACGGAATTACTGGTGTTGCGTGGTGACAAAGCGAAACATGAGTCGGTATTTACACCGGAAGGTGACGGATACCATCATGCTATTGAGTTGCAGGAGCAAATCAATAATTTCAATAAAGGTATTTTTGTGGACGGTTCGGAGATGAAAGTCAGCAGTACACCGTTTTCTTACGGGGTGGCTTGTTATCCGGAGAAGCACGAAGAAGCGCCTAATATCGAGACTGACCTTTACTGGCTGAAGAAAAAAGTGGAGAACGGGGCGGAATATGCCGTGACGCAGTTGTTCTACGATAACAGGAAATATTTTGAATTTGTGGAGCAGGCGAAGGCGGCAGGTATCAATATACCTATCATTCCGGGAATCAAACCGTTCAAGAAGCTGTCTCAATTGAGCATGATTCCAAAGACTTTCAAAGTGGACTTGCCGGAAGACTTAGTGAAAGAGGCTTTGAAATGCAAAAATGACGCGGAAGCCGAGCAAGTAGGTATCGAATGGTGTGTAGCCCAGTGCAAGGAGTTGATGGCTCACGGAGTGCCGAGTATTCATTTCTACTCTATCGGAGCAGTAGACAGTATCAAAGAAGTAGCCAAAATCATTTATTGATATGTTTTTCAGAGACGTAATCGGACAGGAAGAAATCAAGCAACGGCTCATTCAGGAAGTGAATGAGGGGCGTATTCCACATGCCCAGCTTATTTGCGGCCCGGAAGGGGTCGGGAAAATGCCGTTGGCTATTGCATACGCACGTTACATCAGTTGCACTAATCGGGGGGAGACTGATGCCTGCGGAACGTGTCCGTCCTGCGTGAAATTCAATAAACTGGTGCATCCCGACGTACATTTCGTATTCCCTATCGTGAAAAGCGCAAAGGGGAAAAAGGAAGTATGCGATGATTATATAGCCGACTGGCGACCGTTTGTTATCAATCATCCTTACTTTAATCTCAATCACTGGTTGGGAGAGATGGATGCGGAGAACTCACAAGCATTGATCTATGCCAAAGAGAGTGACGAGATTCTGAAAAAGCTTAGTTTGAAATCCAGTGAAGGGGGATTTAAGATTACGATTGTATGGCTGCCGGAAAAAATGCATCCGGTGTGTGCCAACAAACTGCTGAAGTTGCTTGAGGAACCGCCCGAAAAAACGGTTTTCTTATTGGTATCGGAAGCGCCGGACATGATTCTGCCCACTATCCTAAGCCGTACCCAGCGCATGAATGTGCGGAAGATTGATGAAGCCAGCATCGACCGGGTATTACAGACTAAATATAACATTTTGCCTGCCGACAGTATTTCCATTGCCCATCTGGCAAATGGGAATTTTATCAAGGCACTCGAAACAATTCATCTGAATGAAGAGAACCAGTTGTTTTTTGACTTGTTTGTCAGCCTGATGCGGTTGTCTTACCAACGGAAAATCAGGGAGATGAAAATGTGGAGCGAGCAAGTGGCGGGCATGGGACGTGAACGTCAGAAGAACTTCCTGGAATATTGCCAGCGCATGATTCGGGAGAATTTTATCTTCAACCTGCACCAGCGCAATTTGACGTATATGACGATTAATGAACAGAATTTTGCAACCCGCTTTGCGCCTTTTGTCAACGAACGGAATGTGATGGGTATCATGGACGAATTAAGCGAAGCGCAACTACATATAGAACAGAATGTAAATGCTAAAATGGTATTCTTCGACTTCTCGCTGAAGATGATTGTACTGTTGAAGCAATAATAAATATATAAACTTATGGAATATAAACTTCATAATGGAAGCGGCGGCCTTTGCTGCAAAGGATGCTCCCGACAAGATAAAAAGCTGAACACCTACGATTGGCTGGCGGACATTCCGGGCAATGCGGAAGAGAGTGACATGGTGGAAGTGCAATTCAAAAATACCCGGAAGGGATATTTTCGGAACAGCAACAAGATTAAACTGGAAAAAGGAGATGTAGTTGCCGTTGAAGCGGCTCCCGGCCATGACATCGGCGTGGTTACATTGACCGGCCGGCTCGTTCCCCTGCAAATGAAGAAAGCAAACTTCAAAGCAGATACGGAAATTAAGCGTGTCTATCGGAAAGCCAAGCCGGTAGATATGGAAAAGTTCAACGAAGCCAAAGCCAAAGAACACGCTACGATGATTCGTGCGCGTCAGATTGCGTTGAATCTCAATCTGGATATGAAAATCGGAGACGTGGAGTATCAAGGGGATGGCAACAAAGCTATTTTCTACTATATCGCCGATGAGCGGGTAGACTTCCGGCAACTGATTAAAGTATTGGCCGAAGCATTCCGCGTACGTATCGAAATGAAACAAATCGGTGCCCGTCAGGAAGCAGGACGCATCGGCGGTATCGGCCCTTGCGGACGCGAACTTTGCTGCGCTACGTGGATGACGAGCTTCGTCTCTGTTTCTACCAGTGCAGCCCGTTTTCAGGACATCTCATTAAATCCGCAGAAACTTGCCGGACAATGTGCCAAGCTGAAATGCTGCCTGAATTATGAGGTGGACTGTTACGTGGAAGCTCAAAAACGTCTCCCTTCGAGAGAGATAGAACTGGAAACGAAGGATGGTACTTTCTATTTCTTCAAAGCAGATATTCTAAGCAATCAGGTTTCTTATTCTACGGATAAAAACTTCCCTGCCAACCTGGTCACCATCAGCGGCAAACGTGCGTTTGAAGTAATCTCTATGAATAAGAAAGGGATGAAACCGGACAGCTTGCTCGAAGAAGAAAAGAAACCGGAACCGAGAAAACCTGTTGACTTGCTGGAACAGGAAAGTGTTACCCGTTTCGACCGCAGCCGGAATAATAAAGAGGGCGGCAATAATGCTAACCGGAATAATAAAAAGAAGAAGAAAGGAAACAATAATAACGGAAACCGCCCGCAACAGCAAGCAGAAGGCGGCAATCGTCCGCAACAACCTCAACGGGAAAATGAAAACCGCCCGCAACAGTCAGAAAACGGCAACAGAGGGGAAAGAGACAACCGCCCGAGAAATAACAATAACAACAACCGGAACAGAGGACAGAACCAGGGACGGAACAACGAAAACAGACGTCCGGAAAGAGGATCAAATCAGGAACGTCCGCAAGGTCAGGAACGTCCGCAGCAACAAGACCGTCAACGCGAACAGCAAGGACAGGAACGTCAAGAACGTCGTCCCAACCACGAGCGTCCTTCCAGACCGGAAAGAAATCAGAATCAGGAGAAACAGTCAACTAATGAAAAGCCTACTCAAGAATAGTATATTGAGTCTATTCAGCGCTTGCTTACTGACAGCCTGCAATGAACATACGGTGTATCACTCTTATCAATCCCTTCCCAACAAGGGATGGGGAAAGAGTGATACACTCTCTTTTCAGATTCCCATAACTGACAGCGTTCCCACTACTCTCCGGTTTTTTGCGGAAGTCCGCAACAGTATCGAATATCCTTATCATGACCTCCATTTATTTATCAGTCAGAATCTACAGGATTCTACGGTATGGCGCACTGATACCATTGCTTTCTGCCTGGCTGACTCTACCGGAAGATGGACGGGACACGGATGGGGAAGCATTTACCAATCGGAAACTTTTATTACATCTGTTCGCCCTTTACATCCTGCAAATTATACTATTAAAATTATGAGCGGAATGAAAGATGAAAAGTTACAAGGATTGAGCGATGTAGGTATCCGTATTGAGAAGCAGTAAGATTAAAGTCTTCTGCCACGTCCTGCATCAATACGCAGGAAGATAAACAGCAATATCGTAAATCCCCATAAAGAAGAACCTCCATAGCTGAAGAAAGGCAATGGAATACCGATAACCGGAGTTAACCCCAGTACCATACCGATATTAATAAATAAGTGGAAAAGGAAAATACTGACGACCGAATATCCATAAACCCGCCCAAAGTTGGAAGTCTGCCGCTCGGACAGGAAGATTAATCGTAAGATCAAAATCAGGAAAGCCAACAAGACAGCAGCCGAACCGACAAATCCTTGTTCCTCACCCACTGTACAGAATATAAAGTCGGTATCCTGTTCGGGCACGTACTTTAATTTTGTTTGCGTACCATTCAGGAACCCTTTTCCTGTCAACCCACCGGAACCGATGGCAATCTTGGACTGATTCACGTTGTATCCGGCACCGGTCAAATCTTCTTCCAAACCGAGCACTACTTTGATACGGACTTGCTGGTGAGGTTCGAGCACATTATCAAATACATAATTGCTGGAATACAGGAAGCCGACAGAACCGATTGTAAACAGGGCAATCAGGAAATAAGTACGCTGCCGCTCACTTAATGCCAAATAAATCAGATAGCCTATCACCACAATACAAAGCGTCCATTGCACCCAAACGAGGCTAAAATGCACCCAATATTCGGATATTAAATAAGCAATCAGTAATATAGCCAAACTTCCACCAATGATATTGCGGGTGGCAGACCATTTCTTACGATATACCCACACCATACCACCGGCAAATAATAAGATCAATAGTAATACGATAAATTCTCCCAATGGTGTAGGAGTATCGGCGATAAAGACTTCATCAAAACGGATGCCGACCACAAAGTAGATTACCGCACATACGCCCGCAAAAAGCACTACTCCCGGCATTCCTTCACGATAAAGCACCAGAAAAAAAGCAAGATAAACCAATGCAGACCCTGTCTCCCGCTGCCCGATAATCAATAACATCGGGAGAAGAATGATGAATCCCAGGATAAAGGCACACTTTTCTTTCTTGATACTGAATGAATAAGAATTCATGTATTTGGCCAACGCCAAAGCCGTAGCGAACTTGGCAAACTCGGCGGGTTGCAGGCTCACAGGCCCCATGACAAGCCAGGAGCGTGATCCTTTGGTGTCCGGCGCTATGAAGATGGTAACAATGAGCAAGAGAATCATCCCCACATATATAATGTACGCGAACATATCATACATACGGTCTTCCAGCATCAACAGCACGAATCCGAGCCCGAAGGAACAGATAATCCATACAAACTGCTTGCCGGCACGGGTCGAGAAGTCGAGGAAGTCGCGTTCGCCATAGTCATAGCTGGCTCCACAGACGCTAAACCATCCGCCGACAATCAGGAGCAGGTAAATAAAAATCGTTACCCAGTCCAGCGTTTTCCACAAACTATCGTTCCTCGTTACCATATAATATCACTCTGTTACTAAATTCTTCCGCCCTCAACTCGTTCTCCGGCGAGAGCTTGCCTTTCAAATACTGTTCCATCATCAGTGCGCCGAAAGGAACTCCGTAAGTAGCACCCCATCCGCCGTTCTCTACATAGACGGCAATAGCTATCTTCGGTTTGTTCATCGGCGCAAAGCCCATAAATACCGAGTGGTCGTGTCCGCGGTTCTGCGCAGTACCCGTTTTTCCACAGGCTTCCAAATCCGGAACCATCACTGACAGCATACGACAAGTTCCTCCGGTGGCTGCGCCACGCATCCCTTCTACGACTGATTCATAATGTCTTTTCTCAATAGTGGTATAACGTGGTACGCGATAGATGCTGTCCAACTGATTATCTTGGATTTCCTTTACAATATGCGGTGTCACAAAGTATCCTCTGTTAGCAATCGTTGCTCCCAGGTTAGCAATCTGAAGGGGAGTGGATAGAATTTCCCCCTGTCCGATAGAGATACTGATTACTGTCAGTCCGTTCCAATGTCCGCGATAGGCTTTATCGTAGAACTGCGCATTCGGAATCAAGCCCCGTTTCTCTCCCGGCAAATCAACTCCCAGTTTGTAGCCAAATCCTTGCGAAACCATGTGGTCTTTCCAGACCGTAATGGCGTTTTGTGGCGAACCGTATTTACGATCGCCAAACATACGGAACAATCCCCAACAGAAATAGGAGTTGCACGATGTAGCAATAGCCGGAATCAATGGCAAGGGAGATCCGTGAGCATGACAGCCTACTGTCAATCTTCCGTAATGGAATCCATGTGAGCAAGGGAATGCCGGACTTTGTTCGGTGATAATTCCTTCTTGCAGAAACGTCAGTCCTTGCGCTGTTTTGAACGTAGATCCCGGAGGATACACTCCCATCAGGGCACGATTCAAAAGCGGTTTGGTCATATCACGTTGCAAGGCCAGATGGTTCTTGCCACGCTGGCGCCCAATCATCAAATGCGGGTCATAATTGGGAGAGGATACCAGACAAAGGATTTCTCCGGTCTCCGGTTCAATAGCCACAATGCTTCCAATCTTATTCTTTAATAAACGTTCGCCCAGCATCTGTAAGTCAATATCCAAACTCAATGTCAGGTTCTTGCCGGGAACGGAAGGACGGTCATATTCACCATCCATATAATGTCCCTGGATACGACCGTGCGCATCGCGAAGCAGAATCTCAATTCCTTTCTCGCCACGCAGATACTTTTCATACGATTTCTCGACTCCTAACTTGCCGACATAATCCCCACGGATGTAGTATCCTTCTTCATCCGCTTCCATTTCTTTTGCGGAGACTTCTCCGATATCTCCCAAAGCATGGGCGGCAGCATTGTACGAATATTGGCGGATAGTACGCCGTTGGATATAAAAGCCACGAAACTTAAACAGCTTTTCCTGAAAGACACCACATTCTTCCGCCGAAAGTTGCGACATAAACAACTGGTTGGTATAGCGGGAATACCCCGGATTGCGGCGACGGTCTTTCATGTCGCTCATTATTTTGAGAAACTGCGCACGGGTGATATTCAACGATTGGCATAAATCGAGTGTGTCCAGATTCTCTATTTCCTTTGGCACGATCGTTATGTCGTATGCCGGCTGGTTGAATACCAGCAATTTACCGGTCCGGTCATAAATAGCACCACGCGAGGGGTATTGGATCTTATTCAAAAAAGCGTTACTGTCAGCATTCTTCTTGTAGTCATCAGTCGTGATCTGCAATACAAAAAGACGTATCAGATAAATCAAAACAATGGAGATAGCAATGCCTCCGATTACAAATTTGCGCTTCTCTAAGATATAATCTTTTGCCATCGTTACTTCTTAATCCCTTCTATAGCTATGATACAGGTTACAGTCAGAATAGTGCAAAGGAGCACTCGCAACAGTAACAGCCAAATGCTGGTAAATGAGAAGAACTCAATGGAGAGTAATGCCAGACTGTGCACAAAAACACTTGCAGTGGTATATTTTAAGAAAGGACTGATTCCCATCGTCTTAAAAGAGGGAATAAAGCTATCCGGATTATCACGGGGCGTGAACAGACGAAGTAAAGAGGGACGAAGAAAGGCTAGCAGCACAGTAGCCGCCGCATTCATTCCCGGAGTATCGGAGAATATATCAATGGTCAGCCCGAAGAAAAAAGCCCACAACATCAGTTCATTCCGGGAAGTGCCGGAGCTGAATTTCAGAATAAAATAGATATAGAGAAAAGGAGTAGCATAGCCGGCAATATGTACACTATTAAGGATTAGCACCTGAAGAAGTACCAAGCCGATAAACCATCCGATTCTATGTATATAAGTAATAATCATTCTTTCATCACCTTGTTTTCAAGTTTCTTCTGTTCTTCCTGACCTGTCCGGGCTACCACCCGAACGTCACTCAACTTACCGAAATCAGTAGCCAGCTTGATTTTCAACAGATAGGAAAGTCCGTCATTAGAGTCGGACATATCATCCACCGTTCCCACCATTATACCTTCGGGAAAGACGGTGGAGAAACCACTGGTAACGACTGTATCTCCCAAATTAAACTCTGCATGACGAGGCAAGTCTTTCAGATAAGCATAGCGCGAATCTCCATGTTCCCATTTCAGGTAACCGAAATAATCACTGCCGATAATCTTGCAACTGATATTCGACTTGCTGTTCAGTACCGAAATCACCACCGAGTAGGAAGGAGAGGTTTCATAAACAATCCCTACAATCCCATTACCATCCACCACTCCCATTTCGGAGCGAATACCGGAAGAGGAACCTTTATCGAGCGTGATATAATTATCAACCAGATTCAAACTGTTCTTTATCACATGCGCTTTAAACAACTGATAATCCGCTTGCGGCACCTGCCGGATGCTGTTGATGGCCATAGAATCGAGCTGCTGCTCTCTCAATGCTTTTTCCAGATTAGTGATCTGTTGTTCGAGCACCATGTTGCGATCCAACAGATCTTCATTGACCGATTTCAGATGAAAATAAGAGGAAATCCCTCCCGAAACTTCATAAACCGCCCCCACAACCGTATTGGCAGAAGTGAAGAATGCACTCTGCTGATAACGGTTGAACCGAAATAACAAAACAAAACTGGCTACCTCCAATAAGATGAAGAGGAACCAGTAATTGTATTTCAGAAGGAAGTTTAATAAATTCCTCATCCCCGGTTTATCTCATTAAGAAAGAGAAACGGTCTACGTTCTTCAATGCCACTCCTGTACCTTTGGCAACTGCATGCAAAGGATCTTCCGCAATATGGAAAGGAATATTGATCTTATCGGTCAATCTCTTATCCAGTCCACGAAGCAATGCACCACCTCCGGAGAGATAGATACCATTGTGCACAATATCAGCATACAGTTCAGGAGGTGTATTTTCCAATGCACTCAAGATAGCAGTTTCGATCTTTGAAATTGATTTCTCCAGACAGTGAGCTACTTCCTGGTAACATACAGGCACTTCCATCGGAAGAGCTGTGATACGGTTCGGACCATGAACGATATAATCTTCCGGAGCATCATCACCCAGTTCGGTTAAAGCAGCACCTACATTGATTTTGATACGTTCTGCCATACGCTCGCTGACTTTCACATTGTGCTGACGGCTCATATATTCGCGAATATCCTCTGTCAGGTCATCACCGGCTGTGCGGATGGAGTTGTTGGAAACGATACCTCCCAAAGAGATAACGGCAATTTCCGTAGATCCACCACCTATATCGACAATCATGTTTCCTTCCGGAGCTTCTACGTCGATGCCGATACCGATTGCCGCAGCCATCGGCTCGAAAATCAAATAAACATCACGACCGCCGGCATGTTCCGCAGAGTCACGGACAGCACGGAGTTCAACTTCCGTACTTCCCGAAGGAACGCCAATCACCATGCGAAGAGAAGGTGAAAACAAATGGTTGCGAGTATTCACCTGCTTTATCAAACCGCGCATCATCTGCTCGCAAGCATAGAAGTCGGCAATCACTCCGTCTCTCAACGGACGGATGGTACGTATGTTTTCGTGGGTTTTTTCATGCATCAACTTCGCCTTTTCCCCCACGGCAATCATCTTTTCTGTACGGCGATCCAGAGCTACAACCGAAGGCTCATCCACCACGATTTTTCCGTTCGTGATGATGATAGTATTGGCTGTGCCCAAGTCCATTGCTATCTCTTGTGTAAAAGAAAATAATCCCATATTTTTAAATGAAGAATTAAGAATGAAGAATTAAGAATGAGGATGCTGTCACGTGCAGTCATTCTTCATTATTAGTTCTTCATTCTTCATTAATATTAGTGTTTAAAATGACGGATACCGGTAGTCACCATCGCCATACCGTGCTCATTGCAATAAGCAAATGATAAATCGTCTTTTACCGAACCTCCCGGTTGGATAACAGCCGTAATACCTTCTTTATCTGCAATTTCCACACAGTCGGGGAACGGGAAGAAGGCATCGGAAGCCATTACTGCACCATTCAGGTCGAAGCCGAATGATTTGGCTTTTTCTATTGCTTGCTTCAATGCGTCTACACGCGAAGTCTGTCCTACACCGCTTGCAAGAAGTTGCTTATCTTTTGCCAATACGATGGCGTTGGATTTGCTGTTCTTTACAATTTTGTTGGCAAACAACATATCTTCTACTTCTTCCGGAGTAGGAGCTTTGTCTGTCACGGTTTTCAGGTCAGCTACCGTTTCAATATTAGTATCTTTATCCTGCACCAATACGCCATTCAGTAAAGCACGGAATTGCTTTTTAGGCAATTTAGCTTCTTTACGAACGAGGATGATGCGGTTCTTTTTCTGTCCCAGGATTTCGAGTGCATCCACATCATAATCCGGCGCGATAACCACTTCGAAGAAAATCTTGTTGATTTCTTCCGCAGCTTCTTTGTCGATGACACCATTCGTAATCAATACACCTCCGAAAGCAGAAACCGGATCACCGGCCAATGCGTCTTTCCAAGCTTCCAAAACTGTAGCACGGGAAGCTAATCCGCAAGCGTTGTTGTGTTTCAGGATAGCGAAAGTGAGGTCATCGAATTCGTCGATCAAGTCAACGGCTGCATTGATGTCGAGAAGATTGTTATAAGAGATTTCTTTTCCGTGAATCTGGTCGAACATTGCTTCCAGATTTCCGTAGAAATAACCTTTCTGATGTGGGTTCTCACCGTAACGAAGTTGCTTCTGGCTATTAACAGAGCAACGGAAAGCAGAACCTTCGCCGGCATCGAAATAGTTGAAAATAGCCGAATCGTAGTGAGAAGAAACGGCAAATGCTTCTTTAGCCATCCAGCGACGTTCTTCGAGTGAAGAAGTAGCGCCGTGCTCCATCAACATATCCAATAATGGTTTGTATTGAGCTTGAGAAGCTACGATGATTACATCGTTGTAGTTCTTGGCTGCGGCACGAATCAGTGAGATTCCGCCTATATCGATTTTTTCAATAATGTCTGCTTCAGATGCACCGGAAGCTACGGTAGCTTCGAACGGATACAAATCAACAATAACCAGATCTATCTCGGGAATTTCATATTTCTCAATCTGTTGCATATCCTGTTCCAGACCACGACGACAAAGAATACCTCCGAAAATTTTCGGATGTAATGTCTTTACTCTACCACCGAGAATAGAAGGATAAGTGGTCAAATCTTCCACTGCCTTGCAAGGATATCCCAATGATTCAATAAACTGACGAGTTCCGCCTGTCGACAAAAACTCTACTCCCTCTTCATAAAGTTTGGTAATAATTTCATCCAAACCTTCTTTATGGTATACAGATACCAATGCAGTTTTTATTCTTTTAGACTCTGACATTGAATTGCTTATTAAGTATTTGGTGTGCAAAGTTACGAAATATTGTTTATCGTACGTAATAAATAAGGTGTGAATTAATAAAAAAAAGCGTTGACTCTCCTCAACGGAAAATCAACGCCTCTTCGCATATATGTTCTCTATTCAAAAACTATTACCAGATAGATACTCGTTTTTCTTTAGGTACGAACATCGAATCCTGTTCGGTGATTTTGAATGCTTCATACCAATTCTGGATATGAGGAAGAGCACCGTCCACACGCCATTTGCCTAATGAGTGAGGATCAAGTTTGGTTAATCGGAGAATTTCTTCCGGACGGATATTTCCTGCCCACACATTAGCGTAAGCCAGGAAGAAACGTTGTTCCGGAGTAAATCCGTCAACAATTTCCAGTGGTGCGGCTTCTGTTGCATTCTTGAATGCCTGGAAAGAAACTTGCAAACCTCCGTGGTCGGCAATGTTCTCTCCAAGTGTCAGGCTACCGTTTGCGTGTACGCCCGGAGCTACTTCAATGCTGTCAAAGAAGTTAACCATCACCTGTGCCCGTTCTTCGAACTTTTTAGCATCTTCTTCTGTCCACCAGTCTTTCAGGTTTCCGTCTTTGTCATATTGACGTCCCTGATCGTCAAATCCATGAGTCATCTCATGGCCGATTACCACGCCGATTGCACCGTAGTTCATAGCATCGTCCGCATTCATATCAAAGAACGGAGGTTGCAGGATAGCTGCCGGGAAGCAGATTTCATTGGTAGTCGGGTTATAATAAGCGTTCACTGTTTGAGGAGTCATCAACCATTCATCCTTGTCTACCGGTTTGCCGGCTTTGGCAATCATTTCGTTGTAATCCCATTCGTTGGCACGCTCGATATTTGCCCAGTAAGAATCATCTTTGATCTCCAGTGCGGAGTAATCTTTCCATTTATCAGGATAACCTATTTTTACATGGAAGGTTGCCAGTTTCTCCAACGCTTTTTCCTTGGTCGGTTCACTCATCCATTCCAAACCTTTGATACGTTCTCCCAAAGAAGTTTGCAGGTTCTTCACCAGTGTAACCATACGTTCTTTGGCAACAGCCGGGAAGTACTTCTCTACATACATCTGTCCTACCACTTCGCCAAGTACACCATCTACGGTGCTCACGGAACGTTTCCAGCGAGGCTGCATTTCTTTCTTTCCAGACATTGTTCTGCTGTAGAAATCGAAGTTCTGTGCTTCAAAATCATCGCTTAGATAAGAAGCGGCAGCATCTATCAATCCCCATTGGAGATACAGTTTCTGATCGTCCAGTGATACGGTGTTTATCACATCGGCTACTTCCTTCATAGCAGCAGGCTGACCTACGTTCACTTCGTTCAAATCTTTCAAACCGGAAACGGTGAAATAAGTATCCCAGTCAAAAGTAGGGAAGTTCTTTTTCAGCGTCGCCCTATCCATCTTGTTATAATTAGCATGAGGATCACGCAATTCCACTTGTGAGCGAGCCGCTTTCGCCAGGCGAGTTTCGATGTTCATCACTGCTTTCACCGCTTTCTGTGCAGTAGCCTCATCATAACCTGCTAATTGGAACATCTTGGCGATATGTTCCTGATATTTATTACGGATATTTTTAGTCTGCTCGTCATTCTCCAGATAATAGTCACGCTGTCCCATTCCGATACCACCTTGATAGGTCTGTACGATATTCATGGAACTGTTCATATCATCCGCACTTACAAACATGGTGAAGTAAGGACGGATGCCTTTCTTCTGGCTCTCTGCGATATATGCGTAGATTTCTCCTTTATCCTTGAGAGCGTCAATGGCTGCCAGTTCTGCTTTGATCGGAGCTACACCTTCCTGATTCAGCTTCACGCTATCCATTGCGATATTATAAAGATCACCTACTTTCTGCGCAGCACTGCCCGGTGCGTTATCTTTCTTCGCTGCCAATTCGGCAATCAATGCTTTCAGTTGTTCACGACTGTTTTCGCGCAACATGTCGAATGTACCGAAACGTGAATACTCGTCTGTCAGCGGATGATCTTTCACCCAACCTCCACAGGCATATTGATAAAAACTTGTACCCGGCATAGCCGTGGTATCCAGATTAGCAAGGTCGATACCGGACGTCAGCACGGCCTCTTTCTTACTGTTACATCCTGTTGTCATAAGGCATACGGCAAGAATTGGTAAATACTTGGTTACTTTCATATTGTATAAATAATTAAATAGTCTCTCTAATCAACAATCATCCTACCCGCAGTCCGGCACCGAGGAGGAAGGTGACCGACACCGAGGAACGCCTCGTTCCTCAACGAGAAACACCTGTTTCGACACCGAGAAACAGATACCCGCCAAGAATACCTTCTACCAAGGTATAGCGTTTCTCTCACATAGTGCCCGGAAGTACACGTTTTGTTCTAATTTTTCGTTTCTTCCAGTTCCATCGAAACCCGCTCCCACTCTTCAACAATGCCATCCAACTGTTGCTTCAGTTTTTGATGCCGTTCATAGAGCTGCATATCCGAAGCTCCTTCGGGGGTTGCCATCTTCGCTTCTACGATAGCAATCGCGGATTCGGTTTCCTCTATTGAGGCTTCGCAGTCCGCCACCTGGCGTTCGAGTTTCTTAATCTTCTTATTAAGTTCTTTCTGGGCTTCGTAAGAGAGCTTATTCTCCGAAGGCTGACCGGTTTCAGGTTCATTACCTTTAGCTGAAGCCGTAGGAGAAGCCGACAGTCCCGCTCCTTTCTGAAGCTCGTTCAAGCTATCTATCTTTTTCTTTTGCAAGAATTCATAGATACCTCCAAGGTGTTCTTTTACAAGTCCACCACCAAACTCATATACTTTAGTCGCAAGTCCATCCAGAAAATCACGGTCGTGGCTGACAAGAATCACTGTTCCGTCAAATTCGCGGATAGCTTCCTTCAAAACATCTTTCGAACGCATATCCAAATGATTGGTCGGTTCGTCCAGAATCAGTAGATTTACGGGTTCCAGCAGAAGTTTAATCATCGCCAATCGCGTACGTTCTCCTCCGGAAAGGACTTTCACCTTTTTATCCGAAGCTTCGCCTCCAAACATGAAAGCTCCCAGTATATCACGTATCTTCAGACGGATATCTCCTGTCGCTACCCGGTCAATCGTATCGAATACAGTCAGGTTCTCATCCAACATTTGTGCCTGATTCTGCGCAAAATAACCGATTTGTACATTATGTCCGATCGTTAGTTTGCCTTCGAAATCAATTTCGTCCATGATACATTTCACCAAGGTAGACTTACCCTCTCCGTTCTTTCCGACGAAAGCCACTTTCTCTCCCCTGTTGATAGTCAGGTTGACATCATGGAAAACGACATGGGTGCCATACGCTTTGCGCACATCCTCGCAAATCACGGGATAGTTTCCGCTACGACTGGCTGGAGGGAATTTTAAACGCAAGGCGGAATTATCTTCCTCGTCCACTTCGATGCGATCTATCTTTTCCAGTTGCTTGATACGGCTTTGCACCTGTACGGCCTTCGTTGCTTTATAACGGAAGCGTTCAATAAAATCTTCCGTATCTTGTATTTGTTTCTGCTGATTTTCGTAAGCACGGAGCTGTTGCTCACGGCGTTCTTTACGCAAGACTACAAATTCATCGTACTTCACTTTGTAGTCGTAAATCTGACCGCAAGTAATTTCGATGGTGCGGGTAGTTACGTTATTCAGGAAAGCACGGTCATGGCTGACTAATACGACTGCATTGGCACGTGTAGACAAAAAGTTTTCCAACCATTGGATACTTTCAATATCAAGGTGATTGGTCGGCTCATCGAGCAAAAGCACGTCCGGGCGTCGTAAAAGCAGTTTTGCCAATTCGATACGCATACGCCATCCACCGGAAAACTCCGAAGTAGGGCGCTCAAAATCTTCCCGGCTGAATCCCAATCCAAGAAGTGTCCGTTCGATTTCCGCCTGAAAGTTCGTACCGCCCATCATCAGGAAGCGGTCGTTTTCATGCGTGAAACGGTCTATCAACTGATGATATTCTTCCGAATCATAGTCTGTCCGTTCCGCCAGTTCCTGATTCATCCGTTCCAACTTCGCCTGAAGCTCAAATATATGTTCGAATGCCAGTTCTGCCTCTCCCATCACCGTCCGGTTGTCGGAGAGAATCATGACCTGTGGCAAATATCCGATGGTTACATCTTTCGGAGTGGCTACAATGCCATGTGTCGGCGACTGCAAGCCGGCTAATATTTTCAGCATGGTCGATTTGCCGGCACCGTTCTTGCCAACCAACGCAATGCGGTCTTTCTTATTAATTACATAGCTGACGTCCTCAAAAAGCGGCGTCGCATTAAATTCTACTGATAATCCTTCTACTGAAATCACTTCTGCTTCTGATTTATAACATTTTGGACTGCAAAGATACTGAATATTTATTAGATACTACTTAGTATGATACGTTATGAAAAACAAAAAAAGCAGTCATTCTTATGAATGACTGCTCTCTATCTTAATCAATGGCTCTTCTTTAGAACAACTTAGCAGGATATTCACCGGCATCTACCAATGCCTGAATCTTGTCTACTACGCTCTGACGGTCTTCCGGATAAGTGACGCCAAACCATTTGCTGGTAGTATCCAGTACTTCAACAGTAGCAGTTCCGTCATTAATTAATTTATCTACCATCAATGGGATGAAGAACTCGCTCTTCAGATTTTCCATATTCTTCGGATCGCTTAGGAAAGTCTTGAAGAATTCCTGGCTGTAAGCGAAGTAATCAGGAGTGAATCCCCAGAAGTTCATACTTACCGGAGTCGTGTCGGGAGTAGCCGTCCATTCGCCATCATCACCGATATATTTCACTTCACCGTCCAGACGTTGAATCTTCGTACGTTCTACTACAGATGTCAACAATCCTTTAGCATCTGTACTACAGATACCACGAGATACCGTACCGCTTTCGCTCAATGTATTTCCTACACGGAAACCTACCATCGAATAAACGTTCTTTGAATTTTCAGGAAGAGCAGAAAGGAATTTACCCATTACCTGGAAAGAATCGCGACCATAGAAGTCATCACAGTTGATAACTGCAAACGGTTCTTTAATCACATCAGCGCCCATCATTACTGCATGGTTAGTACCCCAAGGTTTGGTACGGTCTGCCGGGCAAGTAAAGCCTTCCGGAAGATCGTCGATTGATTGAAATACCAGTTCGCAAGGAATGTGACCTTCGTATTTGGAAATAATTTTATCACGGAAATCTTGTTCAAAATCTTTGCGGATTACAAATACAAGTTTGCCAAATCCGGCATTGATAGCATCATAGATTGAGTAATCCATAATAGTTTCGCCATTAGGACCCAGTCCGTCTAATTGCTTCAAGCCTCCATAACGGCTACCCATACCGGCTGCCAATAAGAATAAAGTTGGTTTCATAAATTGTGTAATATTAAAAGGTTAGTGATGTCAACGGCATCAGATTTCGTTGCAAATTTACAAAAACTTTCTTTCTTTTGTCTTGAAACAAAAGAAAGAAACAAAGAAAAATTCAAGACTGACTTTTTTCTCCTACTCACACCCTTCACTACGCTAAAGGGCAGAAACTCGCTTCGCTCAAACAATCTGCCCTTTTAACACTTCGTTACGGGTGTTCGCTTAACGGAGAAAAAAGTAGGTCGGAAAACCTTTCGGCATGTAAACCTATGCAGAATCAAAAGTACATCAATGACAAATCTAGAAATCCGGTAATTCATTAACCTATGCAGCAAACACGCCGAAAGGGGATCGGCCTCGTTTTTCCGGCGTTAAGCGCAGGCGTTTTCTCCAGCGTTAAAAAGGGCAGACTGTTTGAGCGAAGCGAGTTTCTGCCCTTTAGCCGGAGAGAACACCGGAGTAGCCGGAAAAACGCAGCCTTGAATTTTCTTTGGTTCTTTCTTTGTTTCAAGACAAAGAAAGAACGTTAGAAGGGATAACCGATAGCAAAATGTATTCCCAGATTCTTCATAAAGGATCCTGTGACATTGTAATATCCGCTTCGTTCTGTATCGTAAGGCAGATGCAAAGGAATACCGAAATCAAGACGGAACACAAGAATATCCATATCATAACGAATACCGACACCGGTGCCCAAAGCGATCTGTTTCGGGAACGTTTTCAGTTCGAGTTGTGAATTGGGACGTGCCTCATCCTTGCGCATCAGCCAAACGTTTCCTGCATCCAGGAAAGTGGCTCCCCAAATGCTCTTAAAGATACGGAAACGGTATTCTACATTTGCCTCAAAACGGAAAGTACCCGTCTGGTCGAGGTAAGAATAGCGGCTTTCTGCCGAATGGTATCCGCCCGGGCCGATGCTACGTACTGTGAAAGCGCGGATGCTGTTGGCACCACCCACATAGAATTGTTCGCTGTAAGGGGCTATCGTTGCATTACCGTAGGCGAAGAGAGCGCCCAAAGCTACACGGGAAGCAATCTTATTATTCTTGTCCATATTCCACAAATGGCGGAATTCCGTATTCAGTTTCACAAACTGCGCGAAAGGAACGTTCAGCAAACGTTTGTCCTCTTTGCTGAAAGACTGACCGAAAGCACGGTAAATCACCGAGGTCAGGTTACCGGCAGAGGTTACAGTCGATTGCCACCAAATCGGATTTTTAATACCGCGTGCGGAAGCATTATCATAGGTATAGGTATATTCCATTGCAGGAATAAACTGATCTTTCAAACTGATATATAATGCAGGATTGGCATCGGCAATTTCCCTGAACTCTTCCGATTGGTGTTGAAGGACGTTGAATGTCAGTTTGAAAGGGGTGATACTATGCCGGCTTGTACGTGTCGGTTGGAAATCGTAGGTAGCATTTCCGCCGAATGACAACAGTTTATAATACCTGGCACGGTTCAACTGGTCGATGTATAAACGGAATGTAGTGGTAGCCGGGAAGTCAAACTCCCTTTTCCCCCAATGCGGGAAAACCACGCGCGGGAAAGTCAGAGAGGTAGAAACTCCCATCTCCCAGCTGTTCATTAAAGAGCTTTTTTCTCCTCCGCCGGTTTGCCATTCATAAGAGCCTTTCAGCTTCACGTTCCAGCTTTCGCCACCTCCGAATACATTGTTCCGGGTGACACCGAATGATGCTCCGGGACCGGTTTGGTCGTTACTTTTGGTTACGACATTCAATTCCAGTTCGGCGTCCAGCGGCTTGGCAAACGTGGCCTGCATGGTTACGTTCAGCGTATCACAAACGGCTGTCGTATCTTTCGGAGCATATTGTAAATCCAGATAACTGAAGATTCCCAACTGGCTAAGTTTCTCCTGCACCTGCTCCTGTCGATACTGACTGTAAAGACGAGTGCGATTGGAAGCCCGCATCTGTGCATTCCGCACAAACTGTTGATAGTTCAACCAACGATAAAGCATATTCGGACGTACCTGCAATTTCTTATAATAATGTATATTCAGATTCTTATACATCATGCTGTCATTGGGCGCCTCACCATTCTTGCCAAACAGGTAAACAGAGGCATCTCCTACATAGTAAGGACGTTGTGCCGCAGCGGGTAATCCCGGAACGGGAATCAGACGAAGGCTGATATGTCCACCGGGAACCAATGTCGTATCTGCCTGATAAGTCATATAATCGGGACGGAAGTAAAAATATCCCCGGTTACGCAACAGCGTACTGATACGGGTACGCTCTTCATCCAGATCGACCACGTTGAACTGCTCGCCGGGACTTATATAAGACATTCGACGTCCCCGTTCCATAATGCGCAACGTTTGGGGAGTGAAACGCTGATAATAGACCGTATCTATAAAATAAGGATTCTTCATGTCTACCGTATAAAGAATACTTGCTTTCAGGCTGTCTTTCTTATCGACCAATGTTTCATAAGTCACTTTCCCATTGAAGTAACCATAATCACGGAGCAAGTTTGTAGCCACCTTGATGCGGACCTCCGGATTGACAGTGGAAATAAATACCGGAGGGTTAGCAGCCAAACGGTTGAACATCCACTTTCCAAATCCTTTTTTATATTTCACAAGGTCATTGTACATCCACATCTTAAAAGGAATAGGCAGAAGCCCTCCCAACATCTTCGTACTGGGAGTTTTATCAAGGGCCGCCTCAATCTCTGTCAGGGCCGTCCCTCCTACCGGTGTTGTCGACTTATTCTGTATGACAGTTTTTCCTCCTGTATAAAGTACCTCCCCTTCGGGCAGATGCTTTGTCACCGAACAACCCGAAAATAAGATGATACCCATCAGGCAACTTATTAATATGTTACTATATATACCTTTCATGTTTACTTCTTTTTCTTAAAGATGAACAGTTCGCTAAGTTTATCCAGCTTCTTGCGAAGTACCAGACCGACTCCGGTTTCCGTAATCTCGCCTTCGAGTACACTCTCGTAGTTTTTATCGTAGAACAGACGGACATAACGGGTTCCGGTTCTATCCAAGCGATATTCCAGAGAGATGTTATCGATGAAAGATTCCGCATCATTCGTCGCATTCTCACCCGTAGAAACTTTACCTCCGATTACAATCTGGAAACGGTTATTGAAGAGACGTTGTGAATAACGGAAACTGTAATCCGTACGCTTACCACCCGTATCCGACAAATCGTGATCTTCGATACCGACAGAAACGCTGGCATTTTTCAGGTTCCCCATCAATGAGTTGATTTGGCTACTTAATACGGAGTTCAATGCAGAACCCATATTCAGTTTACCCAGTCCACCACCTCCGCCACCAATCGGTCCGGTGCCAAGGTAGGTTTTCATAACCATGATATATAGAGCCTGTTTACCTCTCTCTTCCGCTCCCATAGCCGTCAATTCATTTTGTATGGTTGCGTCTTCGGGGGCAGATACGTCAAAGGCGAAAGAAAGATTATCCAGTCGGTTCTTGACGACGATAGACACATCGAAATTAACCATACGTGTTCCACCATTCTCTCCTTCGGAGACAGAAGCGCGGATACGGTCGGTTGCTTTGAAGTTCAGCATCGGGTCCATAGGATTTCCCGTCCATTCCACATAGCTGCCGTTGTCGATAGCAAATTCTTTGGCAGCGATGACAGGCAAAGCATATTTCATCAAACCGCCGCTCAACGTATAGCGTCCGGTCAATGTCAGGTCACCCTGCGGAGTATATTTCATAGAGAGGTCACCTCCTCCCTCCAGTTCAACACGATTGTCATTGCTTGCGTCCAAATCGACTTTCAAACGAACGGACGGGTCGATGTGTACCATCATCACCATATCCAGCCCGCCTAAAGAAACAGTCGGCACTTCTTGCTGAACAACCGTAGTGGTGTCACTAAATGAAGTAAAGGTTACCAAACTTCCCAAACGGTCCTGCACAGTCAACGGTGAATCGGTCAATATATAAGAAAGATCTGTATTGCCCAGCAAACTCATGTTTCCACGCATATTCAATCCGTCTAACGGCCCTTTCACCGTTGCCCGGAAATCAGCATATACTTTTCCGTAAACCAGACTTTCACGGGTACGTTTGGCATCCAGAAGCGTATAGTTCTGTGCCAGCAGATTCAGATTTGCCATCGGCCGGGACATATCTCTGAAATCGACAGATCCGTCAATCGTAAATGGATTCTTTCCTGTTGTATAAATAGCGAATTTATCAAATTCCAAACGATTATTCTTTATCTGCACCGGGCGGTTATCGAACCGGAAGTTAGCACCATACTGCCGGGAAAGGACAGTAACACTATCCAATATCAGTTCGCCATTAATCAAAGGTTGTTCGGTGCTACCGGTAATGTTCAGATTACCATCCATATCACCGGCTAATGTAACCATCTGATCGGGAATGAATACGTTCGCTACACGGAGCGGGAAGTGCTCCAGAGTGGCATTTACTTCCAGACTATCCTTCCCTGTCTGGGTTGGAACCAGCTTGCCATCCGCCACCATCACTTCCACTTTGTCATGATTCAGATAAGCGTTAAGATATTGTTTCCCTTGTTCGCCCGGCAACCAGGTAGCTCCTAATGTTACATCACCAATTCGTTGACGTTCATAAGTCAGCTCGTCAATAGATGATTCAACCGAGAGTTGAAGATCTTTTTCAGTCTGCACGTAGTGTGCTTCCGCAGAGAATAAACCGGTTATTTCCGGGAAGTAAGGCAGTACTTTGCTCAATTCGGCTAAACTGATTCTTCGGATTTCGACATCAATATTCTGTAAAGAAACAGTGTCCCCCCGCACCGAATGTACACGGAATCCCATTCCTTCATCGTCCCACATATCTACATTAGCGTATACACGCATATTCTTATGCACATAAATCCAGTTGTGATTCTCATTAAAATGGAATTTCTGGAAGGCGATAATCGGTTCTTCCGGGATTAATGTGAAAGCTAATCCATCGCCTTTTCCTTGCCCTTCAAACAAAGGACGCGCATTGACACCGAGCAGTACGCCCGTTTCTCCTTTTCCATTCTTAAAATCTACCAGCAGTTCCGCATCCCGGTCACGAATCTCTCCTGTCAGTGTAGTAGAGAAGGAGAATTGCGGATTCTTCGGTCCGTTAATAACACCGGCACGCAATTTCATGAGTGTGGTATCTTGTTTGACTGTAAAGAAAATCGTGTCCAGTTGCAAGGTGTCTACTTTCAAAGCATGAATAGCGGCTTTTCCATTAATTCCCCAATTAGGAGCTGCTCCGAATTTCACAGAAGCATCATGGTAAGCTATCTTTTTAGTAGCCAGAAAATATGCCAAAGGGTTTTCTTGTCCTGCAGAGAAAGAGAAAACTGCCGTCGGTAACGCCTTACGCAATTCAGCGTGATTCAATGCTTTCTCATCAATCTGCTTCATCAATACATCCACAAAGTGAGTAGATTGGCGAATTAAAGGATTAACGCCGGAACGTGCGCTCAAGTCGAGTTTCATATCTCCGGAAACGAAATGTGCCGAGACTAAATCCCGACGAGCTTCGGCAGCTAAATTAAAAGTAAGCGGACGCTTCATTGGCTGTGGCATGATTCCTAATTCATGTAAATCCAGTTGAGTGACATTAACCGTTATCTTACCATCAGGATAACTGTGCGCCAAATTATATTCCGCATCGGTTGTCATTTTCAATAAAGCATTGTCACTTGTCAGATGTGCGGTGACCAGTGCGCCTTTAAGGTCTCCTGTCAAATTAAGATTGGAGAGATGATATTTTGCATAATGAAGCTGATCTAATGAAAGATTCAGTTTGGCAAAAGAATGATAAGACATGACATCCAGTCCACGACCATTAGCCGCAGCCGAAAGAGACAGTTCGTAGATAGAATCTTTCGGAAGGAAGTTATGGAGTTGCAGATTGTCTATCTTCAGATCAGCTTTGTAAACTTCGGTAGATGTATTTAATGCTGCATTCACGTCCATAGCTCCTTTCCCCTCTTTCAGACGGAGGCCTGCTTTATATTCAGGACCTTTGATATCAACTTTCGCCACCAGATTCATGCTGTCAGGGACTACAATCGTACCATTGGGAGCCTCTCCTGACAGAGCGGTCAAGAAGTTCAAATTTTGAGTTGTCATTTTCAGCCCAATGGTTCCGGTACGAGTCAGGCTGTCAGCCAGGTTTTCTATCATACCGCCGCCTTCTAAAGCAAAAGCACCCGGCAAGTCTACCGTAAAACGGGAAATCTGCATTTGTTTCAAGTTACCGTCCGTACCGGCACGAATGACAAGCGGACGAAATGGATAGGCTTCTTTAAAGCTATCAGGCAATCCTCCTGCAAATAACATAACATCTTCTTTGCCGATATAGGCATTGAGATTGGCGGACAAACGTCCTGTAGTCGGGATGTTGACAAGTTCCCAATAGGTATGGGCAGATAAATCTATTTCAGAATGAGGGGTTTTTAGTTTTAAACCGGGAACACTAATGATTGAATCGTTAGAGTATGCTCTACCTGTCAGTGAAACAACACTTAATCCGGAACGTTCATTCATTGTAAACTCACGAATGACCGCATTCATGTCCCTGCCTTTATACAACAGGGAATCCAAAGCGATGCGAACATCACGAACGGCAATATGGGAAGCATCAAAACCTTCTATTGGTTGCGCAGTTCCTGTATCATAACTGGCGGAAGTTCCCGACAACAGAAACTTCTTCAAACCATAAAACTGATTTTTCAAATCAGCCTGTGCATCATCAATAGCAGCCTCCCCGATATGAGCTGCCATCCGCATGGAATCAACAGGAAGTTGCATACTGAATGATACATTCTTTAATTTCAACTGATGAAGATCCACTTTCCAGTTTACAGGAGCAGAGGCTGTGGTATCTTTAGGAGTGGTGGTAGTATCATTCATTAACAACTGCACATGGGTATCAGACAGTTCGGCCTGATTGATAATCGCTATTTCATTGGACAAGTCAACACCATGACTTTGCAGGAAGAAACGTCCCAAAACGCCTTTAATCTTCATTCCCTCCATCAAATCGGCTGAATTAACGGCTACCCGGCTCAAAGTCACTTCATCCACTTCAACTTTTCCTTTTATCAACGGCCATGCCTGTACACGGACATTGAGGCTTTCTAAAGACAAAAGGGTGTCCGGCTGTTGAATGACCTCCACGCCACGTACCAACAGATTAAGTGGGAAACGAAGGTCTATCCGCTCCACCTGAATCTGCATGCCGGTTACTTTAGAGGCGTATGCAGTAACCTCCCGACGCAAAAGATTCTGAACGGGAGGAACATAAAGCAATACCATTAGTATTACAAAGAGTATTATAGGAGTAAGCAGTATCCAGCTTACCCAACGTATCCATTTTCGTTTCATGTAAAATGTGTCAGTGTAAATAAGGTGACACAAAGTAAACAAATTATTCCGAAAAAAGGTTGACGACAGGAGCAAAATGTTCTGCAACAAAAGAAATATAAGTATTCTGTTTTTTCTGACTTCACCAAAAGCAGCGACTTATATTGCTTCATTTATATCATAATAAAAAAGATGAAGTTACTTGTTAGTCATATTACCCAATGTATCCGATTGTCTAATAAGACAGATATTGGCTCTATTTACAGATATACAGAATTCCTTAAAAAATACTATCTTTGATAATAAAAGCAGCGTTCGCCACTAGCTTTAAATCCCCATTGATCAGAAGCTTCAACAGCGATCAAATGAACACCTTCGCAGCACTCTTTAGGTAATTGTAGTCCCCAGATTTGAGGAGAAAATTGCCTTCTGAACGGATTTCTACGATTGAAACGAGTTGGATATATTTTTAGCTGATTCCAACTTCTCACCCTTGCTACATTCACATCAAGTTCTTCTTTCTTCTCACATAATAACCATTCACCATTATCCAAACGACAACGTACTATTGTACTATCTGAAGCTCCATAAACAGTTACAAGCATTTCTCCCTGGTGTTTGTTTCTCAATTCATCGATATAAACATCTGTCGAGTCAATACCTGCAATCCAAATATTCATCTGTCGGGAAGCATCCATCCCTATGCCCTTATACCGGAAAGAATAGTCTTTCTCTGTAAAATCAAAAACAAAATAATTACGAGGAGTACCACATTGCATCAAAGCAGATGGAATGCCTTCCCAATTCTTTTCTCCAACCCACCAAAAGCCACAAGAAGCTCCTGTTACTAATTCATGTACATACACATTCTGACCATGCAGAAAATTCCTCTCCACTTGATGCATATGTCCTGTCAAAGCTAAAACATTTCCTCGTCCTTCTAATAGCTCAATCAACGCGGATGAATTAGTGGTATGCGCTAATGGGATATGCATACAAAGTACGATCTGAGCACTTTTAGGCACAAGTTTCAGATCATTTGACACGAAACGTAATTGGCTATCTGAAATCTTCCCGACATAAGAACGTGTCCCTTTGCCATAGACATTATTTAGAACGATGAAATGTACGTTTCCCTCGTTAAAAGCATAAGTATCTGATCCAAAAGCTGTATTATACGAAAAGGTTTGATTAATCCTTATTGAGTCAGCATCCCGATCGTGATTACCTATCACTGTCCATGATTGTGCAGGCAATAGTTCCATCATTTGTTTGATAACGGAGAATAAGTTTAATTTGTTATTCACTAAATCACCTAGAAATAGATTGAACGAAGATGAATCTGCTTGTAACAGTTCTGGCCATAAAGAACGAGAAACATAATCCAACTCCTGAGAATTGCCGACTTGTACATCTCCTATTGCGTTCATTGAGAAATGCTTATTTACCTTTTTCTTATTCAATCCGAAATTGACTTGTTGTGTTCCGGTATCCCCTCGATTATTCCAATAATAAAACCCTGAATTTACTATTTGGTTAGACAATAATGTCCAATTATTCGGAAGGATCGGGAAGATACTGTTTCCCTTGGAAAGTTTGATTCTGAAATGCCCCCGTTTATCTGCAAGTAAAACGGTATCTCCATTGGAGATGGGTATTTCCGGAATTCCTTTTTCTCCTTTATCCTGAATCCCATTTTGATTACTATCTTCATAGACGCAACCTTCTAGCCAGACTGTGTCCTGAGCCAAGCATCTTGTAGACATGAAACAAGTGAACAAAAAGACGATATATATATTTATGTACCTTTTCATTTCTTCAATTTTACTTCCTAAAAATAAGGAAGGATATGTATACGTATTTATATCCTTCCTTACTTATATGTTATTAATAGAAAACCTCTATGGCTACTTTTCTATATATTTATAAACAGCTACATGATTATCACTATCAACAAATGATATATAGCCGACTCCTGTAGATGAAAATACAATATCAATATCATCAGATGCTACATCTGCTAATTTAACGGGATCTGACCATTGCTTTGTTTCATTATCCAAATATATAACTTTGGGATAGTCCTGATCTCCTTGATCACGATATGCAACAAAAGGAGTTCCATCAGGCGCTATAGCAACTGCAATGGAAGAACTGGTACTCAAGTTAAAGCCTAATGGCAATGGATTCCCCCCGACAGTAGACCAGACCTTAGTCTCCGGATCGTATTTCTTCAAACGCTCTTGATAAACACCTGCTGTCGTAGCATCATCTCCTGTGAGTGTATAGACAACTCCGTTTTCACTAACTGTAATTTTGGCTCCTGTTGAATAAGTATGAGTAGCCCCTGATTCCAAAGATTCTGGCAATAAAGCTTCCCATTGCCCATTACTATATTTATGAACAGAGTACATGCTATTTGTTGCACTTATCGCGATTGCGTACGCATTATTACCCGCTTTAGCTAGATCACAATCAGCAATTGTATAGCCAGCTCCAGCTGAGGTTATAGCCCCATTTGTCCAACTGTTATTATAAGTGGATACAATCATTTCACGTCTTGCATAAACACCAGCCTTATTATTTTTCTGAAGAACCATGGGCATATCGTTCAATATTACCATGTGTAAATTCTGAGATTGTGCAGCAATAAAACCTTTATTGCCTACATATTCCCAAGTTGTTCCACTCCATTTCATTATAGAAGCTGCACCTTTAACTGCACCATTTTCTGCAACGACACTGTTGTCTGAAAAAGCCACATAAGGAATTCCTGCTGCACCAAAATCCAAATCCAGATAAGAAGAAGCTACTTCTCCGTCACTAAATCCAGCCAAAGGGCCAACAGCCTTCCACGCTCCATCCTCAAACTTTACTACTGCTATTTTGTTATCTTCAGTTGCTGATTTTCGATGCTTAAATGCGAGGTATGGGATATTATTCGTGGGACTCAGTTTTAAAACTTTCCCTCCACCATAAATTTCTGCATCTGCAAATTTAGGTATTGCCACCCAAGCCATATTAGAAGACTTAGTAATTGTTACTGTATACTTTACATTCTGTTTTCCATTACTAACAATGTAATCCACAGGAGCTGTAAAATCATTAGCAGTAGTACCACTAACTTGTGTAACTCCATCTACCAAGACGATATTACCATCATTCGTAGTAAAGCGAGCAACAAGTGCACTTTTGTCAATAAATGCAGGCATAGTAACCTTAGCAGCTGTAGAAGACAGGGTAGCTATATAATCTTCTGATAATATACTTGAATTATCTTCAGCATAAAACCCAAAGGTTAACAGCTTAGCTTCAATTCCCTCATCTGTCCCATCATTTTTGTCATCCGAGCAAGATGAAAACGCAGCAAACAAAACAAGAGCTGCCATCCAAAATAAATTTTTCATTCTATTCATACTATAAATATTTGTGGACCAAAGTCCTGTTATACAATCATATTATTACTTACTCTTAGGGTAAAGCACAGCTTTTATCATGGGAGCAGTTCCCAATAAATATTTTGCAAAAGAGGAAATTTCTTTTGCTGTTATACTATTTACAGTTTGGGGATAATCAGTCAGATATTTCCAATCTTCCTGTTGATTAAATATGGAATTGCGAATCCAAGAAGTCCAGAAAGAGTTTTTTTGTTTATCCAGTTCAAAGTCTTTCAAAAGATTATTTTTGACGTCAGTTAATACATTCTCAAATGATTCAGGATGCTCATAAAGTCGCTGTAATTCTTCTTGTGTAGCATTAACCAAACTATCAACATCCTCCGGCAAGCAGACAAATCCAATCATCGTTCGTGATAAGAAAGAAGGATATAGGCCCGCACTCGAAGCTACGCTTACACTATAAACTTTTCCCATTTCCTCACGCAAGCGGTTAAGTAAACAAGTCCGCAGCATCGCTTTCATTATATTCGATTTCAATGTAAGTGAGTTAAACTCCCCTAACAAACTGTCTTGCTGGAAAGTCAATGAGACTGACGCTTTAGGAGAATCCCCCGTGTAATGTATTAAAGAACAGGATTTATGGGGTATAATACGTTCTTTAAAACGCCAATCCGTATCAATCTTTCCTTTAGGCAATCCACCGATATATGTGGTGATTAACGGCTTTATATCTTCTATTGTACAGTCTCCCAAAATAACAAAAGTGTAATCTTCCCCTGCACCATAAAAACGATTGAATAGAGGAAGCATATCTTCTTGCTTTACATATCGCGTTATTAAAGAATCAGAAAGTATTGTATTCGTGTAGTTTCGTCCGTTCAAAATCCACATTAACTCTTCCTGAAAAATTTCCGTTGGACTTTTTTGCTTGACACGATAATTTTCTATTGTCTTCTCTATTGTTTGTCTACAAATTGCTGTATCCAACCGAGGGTACATCCATTTGGTATAGAGTAGTTGAAACATTGTTTCCATATCCTTTACCTGAGATACGCCAGCCAGTCCAGTACGTGTTTTATCAACAAGTAAACGCATAGAGGCAGAGTTTCCTGCCAGAAAATAGTTCAATGCATCCCTTGAAAAATCCCCGGCTCCAGAAAGTGAAATAATACTAGGAGCGAATACACCTGTATAATAATGGAGAGAGTCTAAAGAATAAAGTCCTCCTTTCCGAAAGCCAGTCAGCAACACCTTCCCTTTATCGAGATCTGAAGACTTAAATATAATACGTGTACCATTATTTAACCAAAGAGATACAGCTCCTATCTCCGGTATATTTTCTTCTTTGACGACATGCCCCCCTGACGGAAATTGACATAATTCATCCGGTACAGAAACATGTTTATTATACCGTTCCAAAGATTGTTTTCTAGCTTCTTTTATAATTGCCATCAAAGTCATATCTCCACCCACTTCTTTATCAGCTTTCTCATTTGCTCGCAATAGATAATGCATCTTTCGGGGAGAATATACTTTTGCCAGATTTCTAGCCAAAGCCACTGAATCTATCTCTGGAAAATATAGCTGAACTAATTGATACTCTTCTTGTAGCGATGTAAATCTGTTTCCTACGTAAAAATCGGCATAAACATCATTCATTAATTCAATGGAAGTAGGATTTTGCTGATTCTGAAGTTTATTCTCCAAATTATTATAAATAACCTTTTTGGCACGTTCTATTTCTGCACGAGTAAATCCATAACGAAAGATTTGCTCTTGCTGTGCAATAAACTCTGAAATACCTTTTTCCATTTTGCCAGGTAGCAGTTCTACCGAACATAGCAATACTCCAGTTGCATTCAAAAAACTAGAATACTGAATACTGGCTTTCTTATAAGAAGGGTTTTCGAAAGCCCAAGCATTCATTCGCATCTTAAAAAGGCGGTTCAACAATGTCCGGATCAAATAAGCTTTATAATCCTTTGTCGTCTGAACCGGTTTTGAAAGTGGTAACAACTGAATCATATCCAGTTCAATTGTTTTCAACGATTCATTAGTAAGGATCCTTACGGCTTCTTTCTTATAAACAGGAATGTGGCATTGCTTCCAAGTAGGAGAGGCAGCAGACGATAGTTTTCCAAATTTTTCTTTTATAAGTGTCTTTATCTGTTCGGAATTTATGTCACCTACCACGGCTACGGCCATTAGTGAAGGATGATACCATGTTTGGTAATAATCCTGAATATCCTCTCGCTTACAATTTCTAATGACAGCCGTATCACCAATAGTCATTCGTTCGGAATAACGCGAACCATTCAGGAGTTCCAACAAAAAAGCTGTATCACTATCACGTTTGGCATCTTTCTTCGACAACCATTCCGAAAGTATAACTCCACGTTCTTTTTCTACCTGCATTGAATCAATAGAAAGTCCACCCGCCCAATCGGCCAAGATGGTTAATGTTGAATCTACCATCTGAGGATTGGATGAAGGTAACTGCAATTTATACACAGTCTCATTAAACGAGGTATGCGCATTTAGATCTTTCCCGAATTTGGCTCCTTTCGACTCCAAGAAACGAACCATACCATCAGTTGGAAAATGATAGCTACCATTGAATGCCATGTGCTCTAGGAAATGGGCCAATCCTCGTTGATTCTCTTTTTCCATGACAGAGCCAGCCTTTACAAACAAACGATAAACGGCTTCCCCTTTGGGATTCGTATTCGGATAAATATAATAGGTTAATCCATTATCCAGTTTTCCTATAATCAGATTCTTATCATATTGCAAGAACTCAGATGATTGTCCGCATACAACAGGACTTAGTAATAAGCCTATAAAAATAAGCCATAAAAACTTTTTCATTCTAACACTTCATTAATTCTGTTTCTCTATCACCAATTCGCGTTGTAATCCGTCGGGGCCTGGAAGTCCCATAGTCAGGCCTTGATTATTGCCTGTCAAACGAATGGTTATTGTATTGTCTTTGTTCTCATCTAAATGATTTGGAATCCATCGGATACGTATGGGCATATCATAAATACCAGGTAAAAAAGTTAATGTACTACCCTTTGTTACCAATTCAAAATCAACGCCGGATTTCAAACCATCCCCCACTATAATCTGATAGTTCACTTCCAGATTTTCAGTCAAAGGTTTCGAGCTTAGGTACACACTGTAAGTATTGATGTTATTCACATCCGACTTGACAATTACTTTAGATACACCTTTGTCTGTCATAATATGAATAAAAGGCGTATCATAAGGTTCTTTTTCATCAGTGGTACATGCCCAAAAGCAGCTTATCAGCAATATAAAGTATAGTGATCTCATAAATTATTTATTTTTAATTGTTTACTGTCGGATTGGGTTGCATATTGGTATTTGCATTCAGTTCTACTTGTGGAATAGGCAATACAAAATAATCACTAGGATAGGCAATCTTTTCTACTGAAGAATTCGTGTTTTTCTCACGCTTAAGATCCTGCTTCCAACGTATAATGTCAAAGAAGTTATGTCCCTCAAAACAGAGTTCCTTTATGCGTTCCTTCTCTATCAGTTGTATCAGTTTTATATCTGAATATTGACTAAGCGTATTAACTGCATAATTTGTATCCACAGCACGCTCCAAGATAGATTTAATGTATCCGGAAGCTGCTGTATAATCTTCCAAATGCCAAGCTGCTTCAGCAGCATTCATATACATTTCGGAAAGACGGAAAACAAATGGATCATCCCGATTTACTTGATTATCTGGTTGTTTCAGAGAATAATATTTGGAACAGTAAGCTATTCCATCTTTATTTTTAAGTAAACTAAGACGTATATCCCCTTCATCAAATAACGTAAATAATGTATCTGCTGGAACACATGAAGCATCATAAAAGGCCTTTAGTTTTCCAGATTGGTCTATTCCATTCAACCGAAAGATGGCTTCTCCCGTAGTAGAAAGATCTTGATACATATTTAAATAGGTATCTCCTTGAGATAGTTGCTCTGTTCCTATTGCCAGTTTTGCATATTTCAGAGCGTTATCCCAATCTTCCATATACAAATAGACTCTTGAATATAATGCGTTGACTGCTTGCAGAGAAGCATAATATATTCCGCTTGATTCAATACCCTTGAAGCAATCAGTAGCTTGTTCCAAGTCTGTTAATATTTGCAAGTAGACTTTCTTCACACTCTCTCTGGAAACATTATCATCGGGACCTGGAGTCTTTAATAGAACAGGAACTCCTAAGTGTGAAGCATCTGACGTGTAGTTATAAGGTTGGGCATATACCCTACACAAATCGAAATGACACAATGCCCTCAAGAATAAAGCTTCTCCAAGAATACGTTGGCACATATCCTTTGCATTCGGATAAGCCGAAACAACTTGAGGCTGATATTGAATTACATTATTCACATTTGCCAAGGCTTCATATATTTTGCGCCAAATATACCCTACAGCTCCTGTCTCTTGTAAAGCATCAGAAGTAAAATTATACTGATCAAGCATATCCGCTCCTGCGGAAACATATTTCATTGACAACATATTTCCGGCAACATCCGGGTATTTTGTATACTCATTGTCATAATAAGCATACATCTTATTATAAGCACCAACCAACCCTGCATTCAGTCCGTCAGGATCTGAAAGAAATGAAGGGATGGTTGTTTTTCCTTTTTCTTCAACTTCCAAAAAATTGCTACAACTGCCAGCCAATTGCATAATGATGCATAAAGTACCTGTTAGTAGATATATTCTATTTTTCATATTATCTTGAACTTATTTTATTATAATCCTATATTTAGTGCTATTGAGAAATATCTTTCCATCGGATAACCACTCATACATGTTTTATAAGAATTATGATCCTTTCCTGAATAAGGAGTCCAAACCCATAAATTATCTCCAATCAAAGAAATAGAACAATCTTTTAAGCCGGTCGAATGTAAAATCGCCCGGGGAATTCGATAGGAAAACACCAGATTCTGCAAACGAACCAGAGTCTTGTTATACAAATAACGAGTAGAGTTCATTACCGACTGAGTAGAGACTCCCCATATTGGCTTAGGGTTCAGTGCTAAATCTCCAGGTTTTTGCCAACGATTCAACTGATCAATAGATTGATTTTCAGTCATTATATTCAATCCATCCGAATTGCTCGCTCTACCGAAAGATGTAAATCCATACCCTCCTATTGAATAATTGAACATAAAACGTAAACTAAAATCTTTATACGTTAAAGTATTTGTCAGACCACCAGCTAGGACAGGGGTTGAATTCTTATACGGAACACGATTCTCTGTACTGTAAACCCGTGTTATATTCCCTTTTGCATCATACCACAAAGGTGCTCCATCACGAGGATCAACTCCTGCCCAGCGTACTAAGTTATATGTATGTATGTCATATCCTTCCTTCCAAACCGTCTCACCCATGTTTTTCTGAATACCATTATATAACTCCAAAAGTTTATTACTATTATGTGCCAGATTCAGGTCAGTTAACCAACTGAAATCACCATCTTTCTTCGGCCGAAAATTGTGACTGGTTATAGTTACTTCAATCCCCTTATTTAATATTGTACCTACATTTCTATACACACGAGTATCACCTGTCGTTCGGGAAACATCTAAATTACTCAACAAGTTAGTCGTCTTATTATGATACCCTTCAATTTCTATATCTAGCCGATCAAACAAGCGCACACGAACACCTATATTTGTCATATAAGTAGTTTCCCAACTCAAACGGTTGTTTGGGCACCCTGACATAACACCGCCTATTTCTCCTGCATAAGAATAACTTTCTCCATAAGAATATAAACCAAGAGCCTCTTGGGAACCTAAACGGGAATTTCCATTTGCGCCATAACTAGCTTTTATTTTCAAAATATTCATCCATGGAATATTGTAGAAACTCTCATTCTGAATATTCCAAGAAACTCCTATAGAACCAAAGTTAGCCCAGCGTACATCTGACCCAAATTGTGAATTTCCATCTCTACGTCCATTTAATGTCACATAATATCGATGATCGTAAGAATAACTAAACTGTCCTAACATAGAAGCTTTGCGTTTTGTCTTACTGCTATTAGTCCCTTTACGTTCTTTTGCATAAGACACATCTTGAATATGATCATTTATGAAACCTGACCCTGTAACTCCAAGTGTCACATAATCTTGTGAACCAGCCTCAATCCCCAATAATCCACTTACATCATGTTTGCCCAAAGACTGCTTATAATTAATTCGGTGTACAGTAGTCCAGTTCATCATGTTTAATGAGTTTCTAGTAGAATAACCTATCGGACCATCAGCAGTCGTCATTCCAGACCAATTAGTACGAGCATAATAAATTTCTTCCTTACCAGACTGATAATCAACGCCAAACTGTCCTGTGTAAGATAATCCTGGAAAAATATCATATCCCAACATTAAATTGGCATTCGTATATAAAGCCTTTTGATTATAAATATTCTCTTCTCTTTCCGCTACACTGTTTAAAAAACGGTTCTCCGACCATTTAGGACTTCCATCCGTTTCCTTTCCAGAGACAACCTTATTGTAAAGACGGAAAGTTCCATCGTCATTATATGGTTCGAATATAGGTAAGTATTCATAATAGTCCCTTCCCGGATTAAACAAATCGTTCACATTATAAGAAGTAGCAAGATCAACTGAGACCTTAAATTTTTGAAGAAAAGTAAAATCCAAATTAGAGCGAATAGAAAAACGTTGCTGTTTGTTCCCTTTCACTGTTGCTGTATTCTCTAAATAAGAAGCTGATAAATAATACGCCGTATTCCGAGCACCTCCCATTAAAGATAAATTTGTTTGAAAAGTATTAGCAGTATCATAAAAGACATCTGTCCAATCTGTATTTGCAAGACTGTATTTGTTCATTTCATTATCAGTATAAGGAAAGTATTTCAAATCGTTCCCTGCATTTTGATAAGCTTCCTTAGCTAACATTAAGTATTGATTGGAATTAAGAACTTTAGGATTAGTGCTCTTATCAATCTTCGCAACTCCATATTGAGCCGTTAAATGAATACGCAAATCACCTTCTTTCCCTTTTTTAGTTGTTACCAATATAACTCCGTTAGCACCATTAGCTCCATAAATAGAAGTTGCCGTAGCATCCTTTAGTACTGTTATAGACTCAATATCATCAGGATTGATAAAAGACAATGGACTAATAGTCGTATTCATTCCAGGAATCAAATTAGTATGTTCACCTGTATAAATAGGAGTCCCGTCAACAACCCATAATGGCTCATTCGAAGCAGATAGAGAAGCATCTCCACGAACTCTTACATTGTAACGCGCACGTGTATTATCCGGTGAATCAGTATTTGGGTCAATCTTTACTCCCGGAATCAAACCATCCAGCATTTTATCTACTCTCAAAGCTGGAAGTGCTTTCAACTGATCAGCATTCACTTGAAAAGCACTACCTACTTGGTCTAGTCTTTTTTGTGCTGTACCATACGCTCCTACAACTACTACATCATCAATAGCGATCGCATCCTGAACAAGTTTTACATTAAGTACTCTTCCTTTAACAGATACTGTTTTTGTTTTCATTCCCACAAATGAAAAAGTTAAAAAAACTTCAGCCTTATTAGATACTTGAATTGAATAGCGCCCATCCATATCTGTTACAGTAATATTGCGAGTATCCTTTTGTTGTACAGTTACCCCAACTAATGGTTCACCGGTATCATCATTCACTTCTCCTGTTACTAAATATTTATCATCTTGTTGTGGCTCTTCTTTTTTATTAACAGTGATAATATTGCCAGACTTTTTAAAAATAAAACCTGTTCCATTAAATAAACGATTCAAAACATCAAAAACCGATTCCTTTTCTGCTGTAACGGAAACCGGTGCTACAGTCTCCAATAGCTCTGTATTATAAACAAAATCCAGTTTGGTCTGTCTGTGAATCTCATCAAACAATGTACTTACAGAAACACCATTCAAATTTAATGTAACTTTATAATCTACTTGTGTATACTCAGTTACAACAAACCCTGCATTTGGTTCATTATAAGAAAAAGCATATAAACAATTAGAAATTAGTGTTGTACACGACAACACTATAAAAACTAGAATTCTCATAAGCATTTGGTATCTTATTATTTATTTTTCCGATCAATTTTTATACGCAATCCTGAAATCTTAAAGTCGACATTTACAGTTTCTTCAATTGCATTCAGAATGACAGCTATATCATCATAACGATATAAACTACCTGTAAAATGAAGTTTTTTCAATGATTCATCCAGAAAATCAATATCTACATTATACCACAGAGCCAGTTCTTCCATCAAATGCCCTAAACTTTCATCATAAAAAACAAAACGGTTAAAATGCCAAGCAGTGTGTGACAACAATTCTTTATTTTCAACAGATAGAATATTTTTAGATTCATTCCATACCGCTAATTGTCCAGGCAATATAGTCTGCATTTCTTGAGAACAGGGATAAATTCCAATACTCCCTTCAACTAAAGCAACCTCAACCTTCCCTTCAGCACGGGATTTCACATTAAAAACTGTACCCAACTGTTGTATTAAAAGCCCCTGTGTTATCACTTTAAATGGATGTAAAGAATCTTTAGCAATCTCAAAATAGGCCTCCCCTTTCAATTCTACCATTCGATTCTCCTGCCCCTTAAAACTCACAGGATATCTCAATTCGGACTCTGAATTCAAATGTATTTTTGTTCCATCTGACAAAGTCAAACGATACTCTCCTCCACGAGGAACAGACAGTGTATTCAACTGATAAGTGATATCAGGAGACTCATTCGTAATATGATAGACAATCATCCCATCATATTCTTTAGCAATAGGCGTATTACCTATATAGATCCAGTGTTCCTGACCTGACTTTTTCAATTGCCGAGCACTTCCATCCTCTAAAGTCAAAAACGCCTTTGACTCTCCAGGTATTATACGCGAAGAATCATAGAAGAAATATCCCTCTCCTACAAATAAAAATAAAATCAGTAACGAACAGGCAATCCTTTGCCAATAATGAAAGAGCTTTATCTTCCTTTGTTTTAGTGAATCCACATCATCCTTATGCAATGTAGACCACACTTTATGGAAAGCCTTTCTCGATTTTAAATTACCTTGATTATATTGGCGATAAGCTGCCAAAAAGTTTTTGTTCGAGCAGACTTCATGAAAGAACAGTTGATGAGATTCATCTTCCTGCAACCACTTTTTTAAAGTTTGGTCTTCTTCTTTTGATAAACACCCGACCAAGTATTTAACAATTAATTTTTCTATCTCCATACAGTCTAAATATCATTTGTAATAAACAAACGATTAGATAGACAAATCGAGGTACAAGAAAAGTAGAAAAAATGAGATATCTGGATATTTTTTGGGCAATTCCTCTTTCAGATTGTCTCGAAGAGTTTTCATAGCACGTTTCTTTTGTGTTTTAACAGTTTCAATAGACAATGATAATTTTTTAGCTATTGTTTCATTATCATTACCTTCCAAATGTAATAGGAAAATCTCACGGCAACGTTCCGGCAACTTATCTATTTGTTTAAATAACAATCGAAAGACTTCTTCTTTTTGAGGAGAATCATCTGAAAAAAAGGAATTTGTATTCAATACCTCCCCAATATAACGGCTTTCTACATTTTGGTGTTTTAAATAATCTAAAGCGGCATTTTTTATAGATATATAAAGAAAAGAACGAAAAGTTGCTTGAGAAGGAAACATACGATGTTCCTCCCACAAAGATACAAACAGGTCTTGTACCAAATCTTCAGCGATATCTTCACGTTTAGTATACTTTTGCGCATAGCATACTAACATTCCGTAATAATCACTAAACAGCTTCTCGAATATTTCTTTCTGATTAATAGAAAATCCTGACTCATGTATCATTTAGCAAGCTTTTAAGCGACAAATATAGAAATAAGTTATAAAAACAACTGCCAAAATAAGAAAAAACAATAAATAACATTCAAATCAAAGTTCATTCGATCTTACTATACCGTTTGGCTTCTTCTAAAATTATTTGAATTTGTTGAAGAACAACTTCGGTTTTTGAGCTTATCTCTTCAGAAAAACACTCTCCACGCTTGGTTTCTAACCAACTTAATAAAGGTAGAATATCAGAAGCACCAATCAATGTAAAAAGGGGAAGGAGCTTATGTGCCATAGCAGCAATTCCATCCACCTCCCTACTTTTTAATGCTTGTTTCATACTATCAGCATTTTTTTCTGTTTCTTCTATAAAAGTAAGGATAATAGCATGTGCAGCCTCCGAGTCATCTCCTGAAAAAGCAGTAAGAGTTGCAAAATTAAGTGCGAAATGATCATTATCAACCATTGAATTATTCACTTTCTCGACAGTTCCCATATTTTCTATCAATCGTATATTATCTATATGCGCCTCATCAGCAGACATTTGTCCTTCATTCACTGTTGTCAATAATTCTCTTACAGTAAAAGGTTTATGTAGACATCCAGCAAAGCCATGTTCCTGCAAAGCAACTTTATCCATTTCACTACGTGCAGTAACTGCTATGACAGGTATAGTACGGGCTTGTGAGATATTGGAAGCACGCAATAGTCGAACTAAATCAAAGCCATTTATTTCAGGCATTTGTATGTCAGTCAATAAAATGTCGAAAGTAGAAAGACGAAGTTGCTCTATAAGTTCTTCCAACTGTTCGCAACAAACCGCATCAATACCATGCTGTTTCAACATAGCAGCAGTTAAGTTCAATTGAATCTTATCGTCATCAATCAAAAGAATACGTATAACTTTCATAGAAGGAATCATATTAACTTCGTCTACAGAAATAGATTCTGTTGACGGAGCCACAATCTTTTTGTTTTCTAACTCTCCATTTTCTATGGCAGAGTTACCTACCGGATAAAGAGGCAGAGTTACAGTAAAACAGCTTCCCTTTCCTAATGTGCTTTGCACGTCAATAGTTCCCTCAAGCAAGGTTACCAATTTCTTCACAATAGAGAGTCCGAGTCCGAAACCTTCTTCCCCCTGCGCACCGGAAAGACGTGTAAACTCCTGAAAGATACGTTCACGATCTTCTAATGCCATTCCTTTTCCTGTATCAGCGATGGCGATGGTTAACTTAGAAGAATCATAACCGGCTGTCAGGCTAATCTCTCCTTTTTGAGTAAACTTTACGGCATTAGACAAAAGGTTGTTCACTATTTGCCGGAGTCGCAAAGGATCACTGATGTATCTTCCGTTTAGTTCCGGGGCGACGTGACATTGCAAGGCTAAACCTTTGGCAGCGGTCAAAGGTTCGAAACTGACATAAATTTCGTCGAACAGCTGGGAAGGGTTAAAGGTTACACGGTTCACTTCCGCTTTATTGAGATCGAGCCGATGGAAATCGAGCAAGTCACTGACTAGTTTCAACAAATGTTCCGAAGAGCTTTTCATATTGTCGAGGTAGAAACGTTGCCGTTCATCTTCTGTCAGCCGGGACAGAAGTTCGGTATATCCCATGATTGACCCCAGCGGCGCCTTAAAGTCGTGGGTAATGGCCAGCATTAATTTCTCACGGGCAACAAGCAAATCTTCCGCGCGTTTATTCGCCACCTCCAATTGCTGACGATAACGGTTGCTGCGAGAGATATCCCGCATAATCAATATCAGGAAAAAAGCAGATAATAGTACGGCACCAACCGCGATACCGCCGATGATACGTGCCGACCGCATCCTCACTTCCTGTTGAAGTTCGGCATCCTGACGGGCACGCAGGGTCATTTCTTCCTCATATTGTTTAATCAGACTATCCATTCGTGCCGTCAACTGCGTATTCATCCGCTGGTACTTCGTACTGGTACGCCGGATGGTTTTCCTCCGTTGCAGCCGTTTTTCTTCGGTAGCCATGCGGATTTTCTGTTGAAGAGAATCTTTAGAGGTAGTCGGTTGGAGAATGGTATCAGTGGCTACTTCCAGCGATGTATTAACTAATACGGCACTGTCTTGTTTAGAAGGGGAAAACACTTCGGCGAGCCGTTTGAAGAATCCCTTCTTTTTAGGAGTAGTTATTAACGAGTCACGCTTGGTAATGACCCGATGTTGTACCCGTTGCTGGGTAATGACAGAATCTTGTTCGGAAATGATTTCTTCAATCTCCGAAGCAGAGAGAAGGCTGTCGTTTGCTTCACTTAACACCCGCAACATCTGAATCGTGTTTTGATCTTTCTCGTGGAGAAGGGTCAATAGACTATCAGTTCTTAAGTTCTGCTGATCGTCGGCTGCCGACAATGCTTCCATCTCACGATGTACAAACACCAGCGAGAAAAGGAGGATCGCCAGTAACAAAGTGTAACCGGCGGTTATTTTCAACTTTGTAAAACGGAAGGAAGCCATTGGGATAAAAGTTTTAAGTATTAAGTATTAGGTTTTGGGGTGGGGTTCGGGGAGTTTTGTCATGTAGTGGAAACGCCACCAAAGCATTAGTCCCGCACTCGTCAGACCAAAAGGAAATGCCATCCAGACACCTACTATCCCCCATCCCATTACAAAGCCGCAGAAATATCCTACGGGAAGCGAAATAACGAAATAGGCGATAAAGGCGATAACCATCATCAGTTTTACATCTGAAATTCCACGCAAAGCATTGGCGAAAGTGATTTGAAGCCCGTCGCCAAACTGATAGACAAGGAAAGGAAAAATTAAAGATGTCACCATAGCAACCACTTCCTGGCTGTCGGTAAACCAGCTTCCCAAGTGATTGCGGCAAAGGAAGACAATCAAGGAAAGCACGACACCCAATGTCATCATCAGATGAAAACCGGCATAGGCTGAACGGCGTACATTGACGATGTCATTCTGGCCTTTGAAATTGCTGACACGAACAGCAACAGCAGCCCCCATACCGTAATACATCATAAAGGTAAACTGCGAAATAGCCAACATCACCTGATGAGAAGCCAAAGCAATAGTACCCAGCCAACCGATCATAATAGCGCTCAAACTAAAGGAGGCCGTCTCCATTCCCATCTGGAAAGCAATCGGCCATCCAAGTCCATTCAAGCGTCCAAATACAGCGCGTGACCATCCCAAACGGAAAAAGCCAATCTTATAACGGACGAAACGCGGACTACGCATAAAGATGATTATAAATACAATCACCATCACAATACGCGAAAACAGCGTACTGATACCTGCTCCCAACAAACCTAATTCGGGCAATCCGAGTTTACCGTAAATCAGGATATAGTTTCCTATGATATTCAAGACATTTCCTCCAAGCAATATCCACATGGCGGTTTGGGTATCCGTTATTCCATCTGTGAATTGCTTGAATCCGTTGAAAAGCATGACAAACACTAATGAAGCAAGCAAAACAAGGTAATACGGTTTAATCAGAGGAATCAATTCTTCCGGCTGTCCGAGATGCTCGATATTCAGATAAAGAACAGTCATACATATAGTCAGCAGCAATGCAACCATCAGATTTGCCAACAAGCTGTTGCGCAATGCCTGTCCGGCAGGAGCATACTGATGAGTCCCATACAGCCCTCCTACAATGGGAGTCAGTCCATACGAAAACCCTGTACTGAAAATAATCGCCAGATTAAACACATTATTTACGAAGGAAGCTGCTCCCAGCTCAATCGTACTATGATGTCCGATCATTAACGTATCCGCAAATCCGAGAACGATCACTCCTATTTGCCCGATCACAATCGGTAGTCCGAGAAAAATTAGTGCTTTATAATGCTCTTTATATGTACTATAAATATGTCTCATTTACTTTTCCGTTACCTAAACGTATCTCCATTTTCAGGCAAAGGGACTTTCCCCTTTCACTGATAAATTATAAAAAAGAGAAAATTTAATTTTGTTGTTTCTTATAATAAAGTACAACTCCGTTCTCCTTCCGGAAAGCAGATTGGGCTACTGTCCGCAATTGTTCCGCCGTGACAGAACGATAACGTTCTACTTCTTTTTCCATGTCTTCCGCCCGGCCAAGCAGTTCGAACCAAGCCAGGTTGGTTGCTACATTCAAATAATTGATGTTGCCGAATATCTGGGTGGACTCAAATTTGTTCTTCACTTTTTCCAGTTCCTGTTCGTCAACCAACTCTTGTTGCAACAGTTCCAGTTCTTCCCTTACTGCCGCTTCCGCCTGTTCCAGAGTGACACCAGCCGAAGGCTTTCCACTAATATGGAATAGCCCCGCATCTACACTGCCTGAAATATAGGCATCTATGCTCGAAAATAATTGTTTCTGTTGTACCAAACGCTGGTTCAACCGACTGGAACGTCCGTTGCTCAACACATCCGACAAAATATCAAATGCATAATAATCCGGATGCCGATGGTCGGGCATGTGATAGGCCATAAACAAAGCATCGAGAGGCACATTTCTCTCTACCGTCAACCGCCGTTCTTCTGTCTGTTCCTGTTCTTGTGGCAGGTTCCGCAAAGGAACTTCCCGACGAGGAATAGAAGCGAACCATTTTTCCGTCAAAGCAACTGCCTCTTCGAAAGAGATATTGCCGGTCACAGCCAATATTGCATTATTAGGAGCATAAAAACGAAAAAAGAATGCTTTTACTTCTTCCAGCGTAGCATTGGCAATATGCGACAACTCTTTTCCGATCGTAGGCCATTGATAAGGATGCGTCTGATAAGCCAGAGGGCGCAAAAGATGTCCGACATCTCCATAAGGCTGGTTCAAACAACGCTGTTTGAACTCTTCCATTACCACTCCCCGCTGTACCTCCAGGCTCCGTTCGCTAAAGTCAAGACTCAACATCCGGTCGGATTCCAGCCAAAAGCCGGTTTCTACGTTCTGACGAGGTACAGTGAGGTAGTAATTGGTTATATCATTATTCGTCCAGGCATTATTCTCTCCACCCGCCAATTGAAGCGGCATGTCATAATCGGGAATATTCACCGACCCTCCGAACATCAGGTGTTCGAACAGATGGGCAAAGCCGGTATGCTCGGGATCTTCGTCGCGAGCTCCCACATTATATAATATATTAAGGGCAACCATCTGCGTACTCTCGTCCTGCGAATGTACCAAACGTAACCCATTATCAAGAATATGCCTGTTGATTTTCATACGATTCAGTCAAGTATTGTCACCTTTGTTATCTTTACATCTTCTTCGGGACGGTCGCTGCGGTCTGTTTTCACCTGCTGGATCTTATCCACAATGTCCATTCCTTTCACCACTTCGCCAAACACGGTATATTCGCCATCCAAATGCGGAGTACCACCTACCGTGGTGTAGGCTTCAATCTGTTCCGGAGTGAAATGGAATTCCGGTTCTTTGGCAGCCATCTCCTGTGCCTGTGCAAACAGTTTTTCCTGTAAATCATAAAGACCGTTTTCATCGTTTGCTTTCCGCATCTTATAGATTTCCTTCATGTGTTTCTGTGCCAGTGTATTGAAAATAACATTTATCTTATTCTCATTCATCTGGCTTTCCATTCCCAGCAGAGTAGAGTCGTTAAACACTTTACCTGTCACGATATAGAACTGGCAACCGGAAGATTCCTTCTTCGGGTTCACGTTATCCCCCTGGCGGGCAGCGGACAGGGCACCTTTCTTATGAAAATATTTAGGATATACAAATTCAGCGGGAACGGTATAACCTACGTCTCCGGTACCCAGCATTTTTCCTTTCGGCGCATTTTTTGAGTCCGGATCACCGGCCTGAATCATAAAATCTTTGATAACACGGTGAAACAGTGTACCTTCATAAACTCCGTCCTTCACCAGTTTGATAAAATTATCACGATGTTTCGGTGTCTCATTATATAGTTTCACCTCGATATCTCCTACAGTTGTCTCAATCTTTACCAACGTTTCTTTATCCATGTCTCCTCCTTTTTTTGTTCCGGTTTTGCAGGCAGTAAGTCCGCAAAACGATATGGTTAATATTATCAATAGAATCTTTTTCATAACACTTTTATTTAATTTAAGTTTGCAAATATACCACTTTCGCCTAAATCCTCTTACCTTTGTGACTTAAAAGAATCAAAACCTGACATGATGAGCTCCATATTGATCGTTGAAGATGATATCACTTTTGGAATGATGCTAAAAACCTGGCTAGGCAAAAAGGGCTTTGAAGTATCATCAGTGAGTAATATTGCCCGCGCCCGAAAACATATCGAAAGCCAAAACGTCGATCTGATTTTATCAGACCTGCGACTACCCGACCACGAAGGTATCGATCTGCTGAAATGGATGAATGAACAAGGCATGGACATTCCTTTAATCATCATGACTGGCTATGCGGATATACAATCTGCCGTGCAAGCTATGAAACTGGGAGCACGTGATTATATCGCCAAGCCGGTGAATCCGGAAGAGTTACTGAAGAAAATCTCTGAATGTTTGCAGTCCGGAGAAACTCCCGCTACTCATCACACAGCTAAATCTTCTTCTAAAAAAGGCTCTTCTACCTCATCGAAAGATTCAACAGAAAACAACCGTGCCTATCTGGAAGGAGAAAGTGACGCAGCCAAGCAACTCTACAATTATGTAGGTCTGGTAGCTCCGACCAATATGTCCGTACTTATCAACGGCTCCAGCGGAACTGGAAAAGAGTATGTGGCACACCGTATTCACCAACTTAGCAAACGAAGCGATAAGCCGTTTATTGCCGTAGATTGTGGCTCTATCCCGAAAGAACTGGCGGCTTCCGAGTTTTTCGGTCATGTGAAAGGATCGTTTACAGGTGCGTTGACTGATAAAACCGGTGCTTTCGTTGCTGCCAACGGAGGTACTATCTTCCTCGATGAAATCGGGAATCTTAGTTACGAAGTGCAGATACAACTGCTCCGTGCTCTGCAAGAGAGAAAAATACGTCCGGTAGGCTCTACACAAGAGATATCGGTAGATATTCGTTTGGTATCCGCCACCAATGAGAACCTGGAACAGGGGATTGAGAAAGGCACTTTCCGTGAAGATCTTTACCATCGCATCAATGAATTTACCCTCCGGATGCCCGATCTGAAAGAACGGAAAGAGGATATTCTACTCTTTGCCAACTTCTTCCTCGACCAGGCAAACAAGGAATTGGACAAACACCTGATTGGCTTTGACGCGAAGGCATCACAGGCTTTATTGAATTATCATTGGCCGGGTAATTTACGCCAAATGAAGAACATCGTCAAAAGAGCAACCTTATTGGCACAAAGCAGCTTCATCACTTTACTGGAACTGGGAACCGAGCTTTTGGAAACTCCTGCATTGAGTAACACCAGTATTGCACTACGCAATGAAGAAACCGAAAAAGAGCATATTTTGGAAGCACTGCGCCAAACCGGGAATAACAAAAGCAAAGCGGCACAATTACTGAATATTGACCGGAAGACATTATATAATAAGTTGAAACTGTATAATATAGAGTTATAACTCCGTAAATCTACAAGTATACTCTCCGTAACGCCATTGGGTTAACTGAATTCTCTCCGGTACTTCTGTTGAAAACTTTATTTCTGCACAGTAATACACTGTTTCAGCCTATTCTGACAAGGGTATATTCTCCCGCTATGAGAATTTTTTCTCATTACTATGAGTATTTTTTCTCATAGCAGTGAGTATTTTTTCTCATAGTGATAAGTATAGTTAAGAATATTTGCGGATTTTTTAAAATTATAATTGTATGAGTTTACCTCATTTCCGTACCCTTTTGAATGAAACACATATATTAAATGAAAGAAATTATATATTCGAAAAAATTTTATTTGCGTACATTTGTAAACCAATATAGTAACCTACACTGGGTAGCTATCTAAGAAAAGCAGACCTTGTCCTTGCCCAGATGAAACAAAATAGATGACCAAACAAAAATTTGTGGCGGGGAGTGTGGAATAATTCCACACTCCCCGCCACAAATTCCACACCCTCCATACACACTTCCCCAACATTCTGATTGGTCCTATTTCCACATATCTTTATTTATCAGCCACTTACCATATACTCTTCTATTTTGGCACGCGCTTTGATCTTTAATTAGACATTAGCGAAAAAGCAATAACCAATTCCTTAACACAAGAGAGAGAATTGAAAATATATGTTTAATTATCATTAAAGCAAACGATTATGAAAAAATTAGTATTAGTAGTAGCAATGTTTATGTTTGTTTGTGGTGGTTCATTCCTTGTAAAGGCGCAGAGTTCTGCGGAAGCTGTGACAGCCCCGACAGGAATCAATGCGACAGTTGTCAATGATACAGTAGTAAAAGATACTGTAACTAAAGAAGACGAGCCTGCAAAGGCATCACTGATTGCATTAGCCGCCAATGTCAATGATACAGTTGTCACAGACACTGCATCCAAAGACAAACCGGCTGTGCCTGTCAAGGAATAACCTTGCCAACAACATGCAAAACATAGTCTGCCGAAGAATAGTAAGCACACTACAAAAAAAAGCCATCCCTACTTTCGTCTATTCCGGGGATGGCTTTTTCATAAAATAATTCAATAACTATCTATTTTCACGCTCCAGCACAGCTAAACGGGCATATAATTCGACAAGCGCTCCCTGCATCCGAATTTCCCAGCTTGTTTTAGTAGTTCCCCCACGCAAATCATCATCGTTCAGCAAGTTATTACTCTGATGACAACTGCTTTCCCATGCATGAATCATACTTTTCTCTATATCATCGACATATTTACGGTTATTGTCAATCGAATAGAGTTCAAAAAATCCACGGCACATAATTGTATTGAACCACATATCTTGTTTTGGAGCGAAGATATTAAAGGTCAAGTTCAACTCTTTTGAACGGTAAGGGATAAACCATTTCTTGTGACAACTTTCGGCAATGGCGTATGCTTCATCCAAATACTTTTGTTCACCAGTAATTTTATACAGAAGACAAGCCGCCTGCAAAGGCTGTCCGCTATTGTATGAATACTTGTTTTTTTCGATATCACCCGGCTGATTGGGATCATCTTTTCCGGGACGTACATTATCGTAAAACAAATGATCGGACTTGTCTTGCAATACGTTCAGCATATAGTCATAACATTTAATTGCCCAATCAAGATATTCCTGTTCGCCAGTCAACAGATATAACTTACACCCCAACACAGCCGTAGGAGCGGTAGAGCAAGAATGTTTGCTGGTAGTATGTGAGTTCAGTTCTCTCCAATGAACGCCACCGCCACAAGTCTCATCCCACCCATGGTCTATCAGATAACGCCATACAGCTTCAGCCTGCGTCAGGTAACGCATTTCTTTAGTCAGACCATACCAATCCGCCATGTCCAATCCAATCCATACGTTATCGTCATAGTAACGTTCGTTGCCTGCCGCAGGATAACAAGAATATGCCCATATATTATGGTCTTTTTTATAGAAATTCTGAATTCCTTTAAACATCATCTCGTCCATTGCCGCATAAATGTTCTCTACTTCACTTTCCATAGCAGCTTCACGCATGGCAACAAAGGCTGATAATCCGGCACCTTGTCCCCACACTAAAGCATCGCCATCCCAGTAAGCGCCACCGTTGTACGGATAGTTGGATCTCCAGCAACTACGCGAACTCTTACCGAAATAAAGACCAATAATAGTAGTCATGTAAGAATGCGTACGGCTCAGCATTGCAGGTAATTCCAATTCCACCTCTTCTTCTTTCTCGCGATAAGGAGTCAGACGTCTATTTTCCACTACAGAACGCTTTCCGCTTTTACTGATAGCCACAGCCGATACTTCATAGAGTGAAAAATAAGGAACTGTAATCAAATATTCACATGAGGCACCACTCTCTGCGGGAATTGTAATACAACCAGGAGAGTACACAGAGCGAGTCACCTCTTCCGACACATCTCTATAAGAGATCTCTACCATATCTAAGTCGCGGTTGAGCGGACATACCCATTTCACTAACAATTCATTGTCGGCATCAGTAGTCTCTACCGAGAACGAACTGACCGGAGAGATGTTATCGCCTGCTACAATAACATCATCTACAGAGTCTTCATCGTTGCAGGCACTCAGTGCCAGCAACGTGAATAAATTGAAAATAAATAACTTATATATCGCTTTCATATTTCCTTTCATTTAAAATAATTAGTTAAAAGGTATCACAATCTCAGCAGCATCGCCAAATCTATCCAATGGGAAATCCGTTTCAGTCCAATTGTTGTATTTACAGATATGCATCACCAAATCATAATCGGCATTAGTGGCATCTTCCACATAAGTAGTTGAAGCTCCCGGTGAAAATATCCAGCGTGCCAGTAATCCATCCGAATGTTCCTCTTGAAGCTCTGTTGCATTGGCTTTCAACTGTTCGACTGTACGACAAACATTCCAAATACGTGCTTCACGCAAAGCACCGCAAAGGAAACGTCTGTCATCCGACGCTCTTCCGATTGAGATTTTACCACCATCATTCCCTGCACAAAGGTCTATTTCCTGATAATCTATGTCAGTCCGATGCTGATCGTCCCACTTCACTTGTTTACCATTAACGTAAAGCTTATATTTCTCGTTATAATCGTCTTTTCCTTTCGAACAATCAACCACAAGAGCGATATGCATCCATTTTCCAAGTTCGAAAGCGCCATGTCCGGTTCTTAGTTTTAATTTATCACTAATGCCAACCAGTTCCATCTGACGTCCTTTATTTCCTTCCCAGTCACCACCGCGAAGAATAAAGTATCCCTCTTTTCCCATAAAGGTCTGCAACCAATTCGTCTCATCTATGCGTGTCACAGTTTCCCAAGTCATCTGGGTCAGTTTAAAGTTATTGGTCTTCTCTTTGATAGCTGCCGCCCCTTCACCGACCATTTCTCCGAAATGCGTCCAAACTCCATAGTCTCGACCCAAGTTCATATACTGTGGCTCGCCTGGAAGGATATTCACTGTGATTTGTTTCGATACCTGATTTTTTGCATCTGTTATAGTGAACGATGTAGTTCCTACTCTGCGTCCGATTACAGTCACTTCATTCCCATAGATTTCCAGTCGCATAATTTTCGCATCACCGCTATCTAGAATTTTATACTCACCGTTACCACCGATAATACGTACCTTGGCTTTACCCTGTGCTCCGTTAATAGTGACTCCATCTTCATCGGCATCTGTCAATATCGGTTTCGGAGCAATCACATTGACGGTCACGTAGGCTGTTTTACCTTGTCGGTCTTTCACCTCAAGCTCCGCACTTCCTTGTGCAATACCTTTGATTCTGAACTTTTCCGTTTCTTCCAGGGCGTCGGTATAAAGTTGTATGCAATCGGGAACAGCGGTCTCACCTTCTTCCTGATGAAAGCCCACCGTATATCCACCATTACCAGTATAAATACGAACTTCCGCCTCATCAGCACCCTCCACTTGCGAATAAAGCGTGAACAGAGTTTGGCTGAGTTTCAAATCAAATGTCGCAGCCGTAGTCACCATAATTTTGACACGCTGTTCGTATTTGTCCGTCAGGTATACCACACTTTGTGCATGATTATCTCTTTCTATAGCTTTTAGCTTCACGGTATTACCTTCCACTTCTGCCGTCACCACCTTATCATTGGCGGAAGCCACCACATACTCACCATTTCCGGAAAGGATATTCACTATCCGTTCGTCCCCCTGCGCGATACTGATATCCGTGAGATCCACTTTCAACTCAACCACATCGGCAGGCGTTCCGTTATCTTTATTATTATCGTCATCACCACATGCACCTAATGCCAGCAGTGAAGCGAAAAAGAAATACTTTACAATTTTCATATACTATTACATTTAGGGTTATTGGGTTACTCTTCTACATCCACATCCGGATATTCCACACGCAATACATCTCTCGACATGGAGAAGGTACCGTCGAACGTCATCTTCAACGGTTCACTTTGCGTATTGTCTACGTATGCATACGACATTTCGATGGTAGTCACCTCTGTGTAGTAGCGCTGGTCCGTATAGTTGTGGGTATACTTACGTGTTAACTTGGCACTATAAACGTTAAACTGCAAGTCCGGATTCTTCGAAACAAGCGTTATATTACCAAACATATCACGATGAATTTCCACTACATAATCCAGATAATCAGCCGTATTCGAACGCGTCTTTTCACCTACAAACATATAGCAGACATCATTATTGATGGCATATAGGTGCGTACTGGTAGTCTCGGTGGTGTAACTTGTTCCTTGTTGGGTCACCACACCTTTACCACTATAGATACCTGAGTAATTGTTTTTGAAACCGATATGTGCTAACACCTTCGTATATTTGCTCTTTCCCATCGGCTCGCCGATAGAAGAAGAAATACGTAACGGCAACACATAGTCGTCGTACAAACTACCCACCTGCGAGATTTTCGTCAGGTCAATCGTAATATACGCACTCGCATTCAGTTCTCCTCTCGGGATAGTCCAAGAGGAATTGTCGAACACATACGTTTCTGGCGAAAGTATTTTATAATAAAGACTCGTCTGATTTTTATACTTTTCCCAATTATATCGATCCAGCGTATCCCGATCGACTTCCATCGTTACCGTAATATCCTTATCATTAGCAGAAGTACCGTTTACTCCAAAATATATAGGAAGCACTGCCATGTTATCTTCTGTCACTGTTAGTTCATAATCCTGCCATCCGTTACGAACAATGTACGAATTCTTTTCAAACAGCTCGTCCTCCAGTCTGTCGCAGGCTCCAAGTCCAAACGACAGTAGTACGAGTACAACGCCTATCAGTCTGTATTTTTTATATCTAAATTGTGTCATAATGCAGTTTCTTAATAATTAATTCCTTTACCATTCCGGATTCTGTGTCATATTTACATTCCGTTTGAGTTCGTATGTTGGAAAAGGCCACAAATACATACGTTGTTCAAACACCTTGTGCACCGTTGTAATGATGGTCGGTTTGTAGAAGTCAGCAATGTGTGTTTCATCATCACTCACATTGATATTACAACCTTGTAGCAATTGATTCTCTTCTATCATGGCATCTTTCCAACGACGTAAATCGAAATAACGCATGCAATTCTCACCAAACAATTCCACTTGGCGTTCTTTTTTCAACTTCATGCGGAAATCATCAGGATTTTTGTATGTTGCATCCGAATAATCCGGCACACCGGCACGCATACGGATGCGTTTAATGGCATAACGCATTTCATCGACATCCCGCTGAATTACCATATCTTCCCCTGTATAGCTTGTTACGTGATGCACTTCGGTCAGTTCGTTAAGGGCTTCGGCATAAATCAACAAAATTTCACCATAACGTATGGTCATCTCCGTCTTATCCACCTGATATCCTCCCGTTGTTCTTGAATCTTCATTGTTGTAGTATTTCTTCATAGTGATACCCGTAATCGGACAATCTTCCTTGAATCCCTGTTTCCCATCATTCAATCCACGATAATAGAATATCTGACTGTTGCGGTACATTGTTTCGGAAGAACTGGATGCTTCCCAAACAGAACCACTATAACCGACAGAAGCATAGAAACGAGGCTCCCGGTTATTGTACATCAAAGAAACGTTGGCTGGCAAAAACGGATTGACAGCAGCGTACGCCTGCGTGGTAAACCCTTCGGTCACATAGTCGCCTGTAGCAGCTGCCTCTGTAATGCTTCGGCCGTCGTTCATGGCATACGCATCCACCATCTTCTGTGTCACAGCCAATTTATTATTCCCTTTCAGCGTCTTAGGCATCAATTCTTCGTTCCATCTGTTGATATTCAAATGCCCCTTGCTAGAACGAGTGAATATCAACTCCTGATTCTTAGACCCCAAGATAGTGCCATCAAAGATCGATTTATAAGAAAGAAGCGGGTCTACATCTTCCCAACCGTCCGGATATTTTTTATTGGAATATTCTTCATGGTAAGGAGGGCGTGTCGATGGTAGTGACGTAGCTTTCGGAGCTACTGTGTAGAGCTCATACAGATTAGCATTTTTAGACAGTTCGATGAGATCCTTTGCCGCGGCAGCTGCCCTTGCCCACTTGTTTTCGTCGTATTCTTGCGACACCAACTGATTACCATAGCAGTCTTTTACATTAAACAAGTCGGTATTTCCGTTAAACAGCGGACTGGCTGCATATAACAACACACGCGCACGCAATCCTAATGCAGCACCACGTGTGGGACGCCCCAAGTTGTTAACTGTCCGTTTGGTAGGTAGCGACCGTGCCGCTTCTGCCAGTTCCTTGTCTATAAAATCCACTAAAACATCAAAACGCTCACGTGGCAATGATAATTCTTCATAAGAAAGATTTACATCTTGTCCTTCTAACGGAATCAAGGGAACAGGACCATATACACGTATCAATCCCCAATAACAATAAGCGCGCAAGAAACGAACTTGTGCTTTCATATCCGCCCTCTCATCCATCGTCAATTCTGGACAGCGGTCTACATTATTAATAAAAGTAGATGCTTTGCGGATTCCTTCGTAATATTTCCACAAACGAGATTCACTCTCTTGAGAATCACTCAATTGGTTGTCGGCACTATAATTCCCCTCCTGATAATCTTTCATATCCGGATGATAAAGGTCGTCGCTCGCCCAACGGAACGGTTCCGAGAATTCACCAACATAAAGCATTGTATTGTATGCACTATGCAGCCACCCTTCCGTGTAGACCCGCTTTGAAAAAGCAGAGTCTACAGAAACCTGGTCATAAAAATATCTGTCCACATCAAGATAGTCGGCACATGAAGAGCATACAATAGCACCCACTGCCAGCCACAGACTATAAAGTAATCGTTTCATAATTGGTTTTTTAAACATTAGAAGCTAAATTGAATATAACAAGAGTAAGTTCTATTAATTGGATAACTACTTCCTGACTCATTTGTTCCTTCCGGATCCCACCATTTGAACGGTGCCCATGTAAACAAATTCTGTCCGATAAATCCAATACGCATATTACTTACAAGGAACTTACGTGTCCACATCTGTGGCAGATCATAAGTGATTTCCAAGTTACGCAGACGTAAATACTTTCTCTCTTTCAACCAATAAGTAGACTTACAGTTGTTATTATTGTTATTAGTATATGTCAGACGAGGCCAGTCTGCATTCGGGTCTTCCGTTGCTTCCGTTCCGGAAATTTCTTTCGGGATCCAACGATTGCCGTCCACCATTACCTGAAGGATATTACCACGTTTGCCATCGTGGAAAGCGTGCGGACCACTCCCTCCTACAAAGAAGTCGCACTTTCCTGTACCCTGAAATAACATATTGATTCCCCAATTTTTCCAATTGGCACTTAAGCCGAGACCATACTGAAGGCCCGGTGTTTCTCTGTATCCCAATGGTACTTTATCGTCATCCGTAATTACACCGTCGCCGTTCACATCCTTATATTTAATATCACCCGGAAGAATCGTTTTGTTTGACAATGCCACTTGGCTCGGACTACGATCAATGTCCTCTTGATCTTTGAACAACCCCAACGCAATGAGACCACGACTTTGATTCAACTGGAATCCCTTTTCCATCTTATACCACAATTCGTTGGCAGCCTCATCTCTGTCTATCACATCGGTTGTCTGATAGGTAAAATTAGCACGAAGTTGCAGATTCACCTGTCCTATTCGTTGTGTATAAGCAATGTTACCATCCCAGCCATACGACTTCATCTTACCCACATTCGCCATTGGAGTCTGGTCAGCAAGTCCAGTAGTCAGCGGCATTTGGTTACGTTTCATGAAGATATCGTCACGCTTGTCCAAAAACCAGTCTATTGTACCTGTAATCTTGCTGTTGAAAAAAGAAAAGTCGACTCCGACATCGTATTTCTTAGCAACTTCCCATGTCAAATAAGGTGTACCCATCGTCTTGATGCGATAGCCTTGTGCAGAATTATTCGTAAATTCACCAAAAGAATATGCATTATCGTCAGTATTTACCAACGTAATGTAAGGGAAACGACGTCCGGCAATCTCATCATTACCTACTTCACCATACGAAGCACGAATTTTGAACTGGTCCATCCATGGCATCATTTTTTTAATGAAAGGTTCTTCCGAAAGTAGCCATCCCACCGACACTGCCGGAAAGAAACCGAACTGTTTACCCTTTTCAAAGTTCTCTGATCCTGTATATCCCCAGTTAAACTCTGTCAGATATTTATCCTTGTAAGCGTATGTGAAACGACCGGAATAGGCAAGTGTCCGATGAGGAATGGAAGCCATCAAATCATCTTCCGCAAAATTGACGTCAGACGTTTCTTGCTGGTAAACCATGGCAAATGCCCCTACACGATGTTTCTCGGCAAACAATCGGCTATAATCCAATGAAGCCTGCAAGTAGTAACGCTTGTCACCTTCTACCGTTTTAGCTTGTGACATGGCCTTAGCATTCGCTTCCCGCTTCAGGACCAAGTTTCCATTGCCATCGCGCAAAGACTCTGCTGACCAAAGTTCTTCTCCTTTTTCACGTACGATTGTGTTCTTATTGTATGTATCGAAAGCAAATACTCCATTAAATTTCAAGCCTTTCGTAATAAAAGAAAGATCTTGTTCTAAACCTACATTCGTTTCCATCTTGTTTTCCCAGATAGTACGATAACCTGTTTGAGTCATCTGATATTCGGGAGTCGTCATACCACTGACAATGGGCCACTGTCCAGTAGACCATTTACGCGGAGCAGTCACCGGAGTGTAAGAAGCAAACGATTGCCAAATATCGCCCGAACTACTAGAAGGAGACGTACGGTTGACTAACCATCCCCCTACACCAACCGACAACACCGTTGTTCGTGTCAGGTTCATATCCACATTGGCGCGATAGTTCCAACGTTCGTACGTGGAGTTGGTATTGTATTTATTTTCCGAAGAAGAAGTTCGATAACGACCGTTTTCACCGGTGTATCGTCCAGTTACAAAGTAACGTACATTGTCACTACCGCCTGAGAAACTAATATTAGCATAGTAACTCGGCGCACCTTTTTTCAGCATCAGATCTCTCCAGTCTATGTTCGGGTAAAGATCCGGGTCCAATCCGTGTTGAATAATGTCCAACTCCTCATTAGTGTAAAGCGGATTCTCATAACGCCCCACCAACGCTTCATTTGCCAACCTGGCCCAATCATAACCACTGGCGTATTCGGGCACTTTGACCGGTGTATTCCAATCGAAACCTGCCTTCACGTTGATTTTCACCTTTCCTTTTTCACCGCGTTTGGTTGTAATCAATACCACTCCATTGGCACCGCGTTGACCGTAAATAGCAGTGGCCGAAGCATCCTTCAAAACAGAGAATGACTCAATATCCTCCACCGGAATCTCATTAAAACTACGTTCCACGCCGTCTACTAAAATCAGGGCACCCGATTTTGCACCAAACGTACTCATACCGCGAATCCAAAACTGTGACATATTCTCGCCCGGCTCACCACTACTCTGCATGGCAATAATACCCGGAACAACACCCGCCAGTGAATTAGACAAGTTGGCACCCGGCGCATTCAACTGTTTTAGCTCTACGTTAGTGATAGCACCGGTTAGTGTTTTCTTCTTCTGCACACCACTAGCAGTCACCACCACCTCGTCTATCGTCTGGTTATCTTCTTTCATTATCACCTTAAGATTATTCTTATCTTTGATAGACAGAACCGGAATTTCGACCGGCTGATAGCCCACAAATGTGATTTGCAGCACGTCATACGCCCCTACCTTCAGCGAAAACCGTCCATCAAGGTCAGTGATAGCACCCACGCCCGGTTGGTTCTTGGCTACAACCGATGCACCGATGATAGGTCCCAAGGCATCTTCCACCACACCTTTTATAATAAGCTTCTTGTCCTCCTGCGCCTGCAAAGACTGTGGCACAAGCAACATTGCCATTAGAAGCAATACGATATATTGTTGTATATTCTTCATGGAAAATTATTTATTTTTTATGTTTATTACTCAACTGTCACACGACGAATGACATGATTTTCACGGTCTGCCACGTACACAGAGTTATCTGGATATACTGTCACACATTCCGGACTGTTAAATTTTGCCAATTCCGGCAGTCCATCTCCAAAACCGCTCTGCCCCGGAATACCAGCATACAATGAAGCCACTCCCGCAGGTGTAATCTTACGGATGATATGTGCACTCTTTTCAGGCACAAACATATTGCCATCTTCATCGAACGCCGGCTGGCGAGGCTGATTGAGACGTACCGTAGCACCGGAACCGTTCACATAGCCACTTTCATCCCATGCGCCAACAAACAATGATGGTATACCGAAAGTACGTGTAGCCGCATCATAGGGTACTTTATATATGCAATGACGATTACATACTACAATATACAAAATCGTACCTTCCGGATTGAACATCATACGTGTCTCGACACTCGTTGCATTGTTCACTTGGAAAAGCTTTTCATAATCTTCAAACCCCGGTCCTACATAACGCCAGATATATCCATCACCCTTATTACTAAAGAAAACTTCTCCTGTCTTGGGGTGCACAGCAATACCTGTAGTACCGATTTTCGTACCTCGGCTTAGCCCACGCACATCCACAAAGCCTCCTTCGCGAGTCACATAAAGAATATTAAAATCCGTTTTGGTGTTTTCCTCATCCGTAAAACAATAGTTGGAGATATATAACGTATCCTGATTGGGGCTGAACGCCAATGCAGTGGGCGATTGGAAAGGTCCGGTAGAACATTGTACCAAAGTTTCCACTTCACCGTTACGTGCCCGACGTAGCGCACCATTTTTATCGGTACCACGCCCTTCATCAACAAAGAACACCGTACCGTCCTTGTCTGTCAATAAGAACCACGTGCGTTGCAATTTGCTGGCAGCATACGGTCCATCATCACGTCCCTTCATACCCTGCTGCCCTACCATAGTAGTCACATTTCTCTTAAACTGATAGCGGAATTTATGGTCGGAAGCATACTCTTCCACATTATCCCCCTTACCTATATATAAACGAACATATCCGGTATCTGCCCGTGCGGGAACGATAGCATAAATCATCTCATCGTCCATACGCACGATAGGCGCTACTTTGTTGTTAACCGTCACCGTTACATATTCCGGATCGGAACCGAAATTCTTACCACGGATGATCAACTGTGTACCAATACCTCCACTATCAGGAGAGAAACTTTCGAAAATCGAACGCTTGCTCAAATCGGGAGGTGTAACTTGATATTGATTCATGGGAGCTAACTTATTATCACACCCCCAAAAAACAGATATCACAATAAATAAGGATAATCCAGATTTGATGTTTGATAAATTGAATTTCATAAAATATTAAATTTAAATTAAGAACAAAGAGAGCATTCCTTACATAGCCTCAAAAACGATAAATGCAATATGAATTCATAGCATACATAATAATTAGTTAAACAATATTTCCTTTTCATTAGATTAAAGATTAATAAATTAATACTTCTCATGTTTTTTTAATTAAAACATTGACGAAACAAAGGTAAATCCATCAAACTCTACCAAAAAATTTGACTACTATTTTTTCGTTTTCTGGCACAAACATTTACTATATTAACACGGATATTTACTTATTCTTTTTAGCCATGAAGAGACGTCTAAAACGGGGTTATATCGACGAGAACTTCTTTGGGACAAAAGAATACTCCAAACGAAGCCAGCCTGCAAAAGAGTCTCTACGAACATCGGTGAGTTCTCACTTTCCGCACCTTAGAAAATTATTTTTTCCCTGAATTATTGCTGAATTTCCTTCAAATGTTTCATCCGGAACTCTTTTGGCGTACACTCATACTTTTCACGAAACACTTTGAAGAAAGTAACTTTATTTGAGAATCCCGAATCGAACACAATTTCATCAATCGTTTTTTGGGTCGTCAGCAACAAATCTTTAGCCACATGCAAACGACATTTTCTTATCAGATCCGTCGGACTATCCTCTCCTATTTCTTCCATCTTCCGGTAAAGACTCCGAGGACTGATTGCCAATCGATCAGCGATATAACGCGGAGTTAAATCTTTGTTCGTTACATTATCATTGATAATTTTTAAAACTGACTGAAGGAACTTCTTCGATTCTTTATGCGTCAACTTTCCATCCGACTTTTCAAAAGAACTGATTGGCGAACTGAAATAGTTCTTCAATATTTCTTTCCGTTCCATCACCTGACATACAGTAATACGAAGATACTCCGCACTGAACGGCTTTGTTATATACATCTCTGCTCCGGCAGAAAGAGCCTCCATCTGTTGTTCCATCTCATGCCGTCCGGAAACTATGATAATAGGAATATGCGCCGTCTCTTTCATCAACTTAATCCGTCGAGTCAATTCAATGCCACCGATGCCCGGCATCATGACATCGCAAATAATCACATTCGGATAAACCTCATTCATCACTTGCTCCAGGCGTTCGGGATCTTGCAATGTTACTACATTAAAGTCGCAGGAAAAGATCTCCCCAATAAACCATAACATTTCGATTTCATCATCAACCACTAAAAGCGTAGGGCGCATCTTGTCAAACTCATACTGGGGAAGTTTCAATATCGGTTGAGTATCTATTTGGGGGATATATTCTGCCGTCAGTCGTTTAGTTTCCGACACTCCGGTAGTCAGTTCCATGACCGGCAAAGTCAATGTAAACATCACCCATCCGTCAGAAGTATTTTCCACTTTCAATGTACCATTCAACAACTTTGCCATATTATAAGAAATAGCTAGCCCTAACCCATTCCGTGAAAAGTTCTTTTCGTCCTGATTCTCAAAATTATCCAAAATAGCATACCGGTTGAATATATACTGGAAATCCTTTTCTTTGATGGTACTTCCTTCATTCGCAACACGAAGAAGCAGTAGGTTTTCACCGTTCGTATCCACTTCAATCTTAATGCTCTGCCCGTCGGGAGTATATTTAAAAGCATTGGATATCAGATTGATAATAATTGTATTCAGAAAGCCCTTGTCTGAGTTCCACATCACTTGTTCAGGTATCTTACTCAAAAATGTGATGTTCCTGGATTTAGCCATTTCGACAAATGTTTTAGCTATTCCTTTCACAATGGAAGATACATCCAATGATTCCACCCGCACTTCCCTGTTTCCGGTTTCGATACGGCGGAATTCGATCAGCTCATGAATCAGATTGTTGAGGCGTTCAGCATTTGTCTGAATCATCTGAACGTAATCGACTACGAATTTACTGAGCCCCTTTGATGAAAGAATACGTCCGCAAGGACCGTAAATAAGAGTCAACGGGGTACAGAATTCGTGAGCTATGTTAGTAAAGAAACGAAGCTTCGACTCGAATACATTCTTTTGATGGCGTTTCTCTATTTCATTCAGCAATTCCTGCTTTTTCCGTTTGGTGCGGAGAATGAACGAACGTATCAGCATGGCGGCTATCAGAAGCAGGCATAAAGAATAAATGAGATATGCCCACCAAGAGGCGTACCACGGATCACCGATCCGTATCAACAAAGAATAGACATCACTTTCTTTACCGAATACACTATTGTAGTACTTTACCAATAATGTATATTCGCCGGGAGCCATGTTCGTGAAAGAGACAGAACTTTCTTTACCATTATTAATCCACTGGTCACTCAGTCCTTTCAGTTTATAAGAATAGGTGCAGTTATTTCCGTTCAGATAATCAACAGAGGTGAATGAAACAGCAAAGAAATTTTGGTCGTATTTCAGATTCAGGACTTCATTCTCCTTTTTACGGGTGATAAATTCTCCAAGGTTGTATTGTTCTCCAAAGATAGAGAGTTTGTCAAAGTAGATGGGAGGCATATAAAGTTGTTCGGGACGTCCGTCTGCCTGAATAGCTACAAAGCCGTTGATTCCTCCAAAAAATAAAGTACCCGTTTGCGGATCTCTATAGGAAGCTCCGTCACTAAATTCGACGACTTTAAGCCCGTCGCCAAAACCATAAGAACGGAATACATTTCTTTTTGTATCAAAATTAATCAATCCTTGATTCGTACTCAGCCAGAAGTTATCAGGTGAATGTCTTAGGATGGCATGGATGGTACTGTTCAGAAAACCGTCTTTCGCATTAAACAATTGATAAGAATTTTCCGAGGCATACTTGATGACTCCATAAGTAGTACCAATCAAATAATTGTCTGCCTCATCTTTTATAATAGGCACTACTTTGTTCAAGTTCATATTCTCATATTTATGAGTGGTCAGCGGTTCCAATCCGTTGGTTGTTTTATTGAAACGGAAAACTCCATGCCCCATATTGCCGAACAATAAGTTCAGAGTGTCCTCTTTGCAGATAGTAAAGAAGTAATTGGAGTCGAACTCTCCGCCATTGACCACATATCGTTGTACATCTTCAAGAACCGGATAATCCGGTGTACCTCCGATGCGCGCTCTGACTACTCCCATCCCCACACTGGCCAGCCATAATTCCGAGTCTTCCGTTTCATAAATATCATGTATGTATTTGAATTCCTCATTATCAATCCAAAGAGGAAGTTTCTTGATACGGCGTTCGCGATATGAATAAAAGTTCAGTCCTTCTTCATCACCGATCCATAACAAGTTACGGCTACTTTCTCCGATACAGTAGACCGCATTGCTGCCTAAACCGCTGTTCGATGTTGTCAGTATCTCCGATCGACAGTCTGATAGATTTTTATCCACTTCATAATCAAAAATTTTAAGTATACCATTCCCTTTCGTACCGATCCAAAAAGTACGCTCCTTATCAAGCAGCAGAGCACGCACGGGACGTTCTATTTTTTCGGTATAGTTACTCAATACCACTGATTTTATAGAATAAAGAGGATTCGAATAAAGATACACCCCCTGACCGTCTGTACCTATCCAGACTACATCCTGAAAACGGTCTTTTATCAGGCTGAATGCCCCGCTATTTATAGGTAAGGTCTGAATTTGATATTCACCGCTATCTTTTTGCTTTTCCAACACCAAAACACCGTCCATCATTAGGCCGACAAAAAAACTATCATGATATTTAACTATTGAGGAGATCTTGTCAAGCGCCTGTATTTCTGCTCCCAGATTAGCTATAAATTCACTCTTTTTAGTTTCAAAATAGAATGTATAGAGATTGTATTCCTTATCTACATAGTAAACTGCTTCTTCCTCATAAAAGCAATAAATTAATGGGGTATGGTGGTCCAGAGCGCTTTTTTGTAATACTAAGGTGATATTCTTCGTCACAGGGTCCAGTTGCAGATCGTAACACCGATTATACCCTTTCATCATTATCCACATACGATTATTATTATCGAAGAAAAAAGTAATGACATCCGAAATCGGGATACCAGTCACATTGATTTTTTTGAAAACACCTTCCTTTTCATGAAAATAATAGATACAGTTGCTGTCCTTAATAATAAATAAAGTCCCATGTTTATCTCTATTCATCAGAAACAATTTCTGAAACTCATTAAAGCGTGTAATGGAGTTCGTTTTACGGTCCAGGCGAATCAGGCTATAATAGGTCTGAAACCAATAGGTATCGTTGCTTGTATAGATAATATTATCAATTTGATTGCCAGACAAGTAATCCTCCTTGTCACGGGCCTTAAACTCTTCGATCTCCTGACCGTCGTAGATATTGAGTCCGTCACAAGTACCGATCCACATCAATCCTTTATCGTCCTGGCACAGAGAAGTAATAGAGCTATTAGACATATATTCTTTGTCGGCAACTTGCTTCAGATTATAAGCACCGGCTGTATTCATCAGCAGATTAATACAGTAGAATAAAAGTAAAATACAATGTTTTTTCATGGCATAGAATCCTTAGATTTGCAATATGACAAAGGTAAACAAAAAAAACTTTTCAGTACTTTTTGGCGTAGAATATAGGTAAAAATGCACGCCTGTTTGGTTAATTATAGCGCCACATGACGATTTAGTATTTCGACTTCCGGTAGTGGCATTTCTTTTCTCCCTATTTTCGTCGTAGAAATTATTTTCAAATCTATAAATTCATTTGTTCATGAAAACACATTTTTCATTTAAACACTTGCTATTTCTTGGAGGTGCCGTGTTGTACAGCCTGCAATCTTCTGCCATTAAGAATCCGGTAGACTATGTCAGCACACTGGTAGGTACTCAATCCAAGTTTGAACTGTCTACCGGAAACACGTATCCGGCTACGGCATTGCCGTGGGGAATGAATTTCTGGACACCGCAGACCGGTAAAATGGGAGACGGTTGGGCGTATACGTATGATGCCGACAAAATCCGGGGATTCAAACAAACACATCAACCCAGCCCGTGGATGAACGACTACGGGCAGTTTGCCATCATGCCTATCACCGGCGGACTGGTATTCGATCAAGACCGACGTGCCAGTTGGTTCTCTCACAAAGCGGAAGTTGCCAAACCTTATTATTATAAGGTGTACCTTGCCGACCATGATGTAACAACCGAGCTTGCCCCTACGGAGCGCGCCGTCATGTTCCGTTTCACGTATCCGAAAACCAAGAACGCTTATGTCGTTATCGATGCATTCGACAAAGGCTCTTATGTGAAGATAATCCCGGAAGAAAACAAGATTATCGGTTATTCAACCAAGAACAGTGGCGGAGTACCAGAGAATTTCAAGAATTACTTTGTCATCCAGTTCGACAAACCCTTTACCTTTACTTCCGGCGTGAAAGAGAACAACATTCTCCCGAACGAAACAGAAGTTCAGGGCAATCATACCGGAGCAATCATCGGATTCGCTACCCAGAAAGGAGAGATCGTCCACGCACGTGTAGCTTCTTCTTTCATCAGTTATGAGCAGGCGGAACTGAATCTCAAAGAGCTGGGTAAGGATAGTTTCGACCAGCTGGTCACTAAAGGGAAAGACACTTGGAACCGTGAAATGAGCAAAGTAGATGTGGAAGACGATAACATCGACAATCTGCGTACTTTCTATTCCTGCCTATATCGTTCGATGCTGTTCCCACGCAGCTTTTATGAAATAGACGCCAAAGGACAGGTGGTACACTACAGCCCTTACAACGGCAAAGTACTGCCGGGGTATATGTTTACCGACACCGGATTCTGGGACACGTTCCGCTGCTTGTTCCCTTTCCTCAACCTGATGTATCCGTCCATGAATCAAAAGATGCAGGAGGGGCTGGTGAATTCTTACAAGGAAAGCGGTTTCCTGCCGGAATGGGCTAGCCCGGGACATCGGGATTGTATGATAGGCAACAACTCCGCTTCTGTAGTAGCCGACGCCTATATCAAAGGTCTGCGCGGATATGACATCGAAACTCTTTGGGAAGCATTGAAACATGGAGCAAATGCACATCTCCGCGGGACTGCTTCGGGTCGCCTTGCATACGACGCCTACAACAAACTGGGTTATGTTCCTAACAATATCGGTATAGGACAGAATGTTGCCCGCACGCTGGAATATGCGTACAACGACTGGACCATCTACACGCTAGGCAAAAAACTAGGCAAACCTGCAAGCGAAATCGACATTTTCAAACAACGTGCACTGAACTACAAGAACGTCTATCACCCGAAACGCAAACTGATGGTGGGCAAAGACGACAAAGGTGTGTTCAACCCCAAATTTGATGCAGTAGACTGGAGCGGCGAGTTCTGCGAAGGTAACAGCTGGCACTGGAGTTTCTGCGTATTCCACGACCCGCAAGGACTTATCAACCTGATGGGAGGCAAAAAAGAATTCAACGCAATGATGGATTCCGTCTTTGTCATCCCGGGTAAACAGGGAATGGAAAGCCGCGGCATGATTCACGAAATGCGTGAAATGCAGGTAATGAACATGGGACAGTATGCACATGGCAACCAGCCGATTCAGCACATGGTATATCTCTACAACTATTCGAGCGAGCCCTGGAAAGCTCAATACTGGATACGTGAGATTATGAACAAACTATATACCGCCGGTCCCGACGGTTATTGTGGTGACGAAGACAACGGACAGACTTCTGCCTGGTATGTATTCTCCGCACTCGGTTTCTATCCTGTTTGCCCGGGAACGGATGAATATATCATAGGAACCCCGCTCTTCAAATCAGCGAAGTTACATCTGGAGAACGGAAAGACCGTCACGATCAAGGCAGAGAACAACCAGCTTGACAACCGCTATATCAAGGAAATGAAAGTAAACGGGAAATCACAAACCCGTAATTTCCTTACACACGACCAGCTGATTAAAGGTGCTAATATTCAATTTCAAATGAGCCCCGTGCCCAATAAACAACGAGGAACCAAAGAAAAAGATGTACCTTACTCTTTTTCGTTTGAATAAAATATTGTACTTTTGGAGATCAATGAATTGTCTACCAAACAAACTATAAAAACATGAAACTGAAAAACCTTTTACTAATTGCCCTCGTTGCGATCGTCTTTTGCGGTTGCCAAACTAACTATCAGCCTACTTCTATCACCGTTGCCTCCTACAATTTGAGAAACGCCAACGGCGGCGATTCTGTCCGCGGCAACGGTTGGGGACAACGTTACCCGATCATTGCCCAAATGGTGCAATACCATGATTTCGATATTTTCGGCACGCAGGAGTGCTTCATCCATCAACTGAAGGACATGAAAGAGGCATTGCCCGGCTATGATTATATCGGTGTAGGACGCGACGACGGCAAAGAGAAAGGCGAACATTCCGCTATTTTCTATCGTACGGATAAGTTTGACGTGATAGAGAAGGGTGATTTCTGGTTGTCAGAAACGCCCGACGTGCCTAGCAAAGGTTGGGACGCCGTATTGCCGCGTATTTGCAGTTGGGGACATTTCAAATGCAAGGATACCGGTTTCGAATTCCTTTTCTTCAACCTGCACATGGACCATATCGGTAAAAAAGCCCGTGTGGAAAGCGCATTTCTCGTACAGGACAAGATGAAGGAACTCGGCAAAGGCAAAGAGCTTCCGGCTATCCTGACGGGGGACTTCAATGTCGACCAGACTCACCAGTCATATAACGCTTTTGTGAGCAAAGGGGTACTGTGCGACTCTTACGAGAAGGCCGGTTTCCGCTATGCCATCAACGGCACGTTCAATGACTTCGACCCAAATAGCTTTACGGAAAGCCGCATCGACCATGTATTCGCGTCTCCGTCTTTCCATGTGAAAAGGTATGGCGTACTGACGGATACGTATCGCAGCATCGTAGGAAACGGTGAGAAGAAGCAAGCGAATGATTGTCCGGAAGAAATCGACATCAAGGATTACCAGGCTCGCACGCCTTCCGACCATTTCCCTGTAAAAGTAGAATTGGAATTTGACCAACGTCAGCAGAAATAATCTTCCTATGAGAAATATATGTTTTGCAGCCTGTATACTATTTTGCCTTACTTCCGCTGTAGGAAAGACTCCGGGAAATGCCCGCTACCTTTCTATTGCCGACTCGATTCTGTACAATGTACTGAATCTGTATCAGACGAATGACGGACTACTGACAGAAACATATCCTGTCAATCCCGACCAGAAAATCACTTATCTGGCAGGTGGTACGCAACAGAACGGAACGCTGAAAGCGTCTTTTCTATGGCCATACTCCGGGATGATGTCGGGCTGTGTGGCATTGTACAAAGCTACCGGAGATAAAAAGTACAAGAAGATACTCGACAAAAAGATTCTTCCGGGAATGGAGCAGTATTGGGACGAAAGCCGACTGCCCGCCTGTTACCAGTCGTATCCTGTAAAGTACGGGCAGCACGGGCGTTATTACGACGACAACATCTGGATTGCCCTGGACTACTGCGACTACTACCAACTGACCCGCAAGCCCGCGTCTCTGGCGAAAGCTGTTGCGCTGTATCAATATATTTACAGTGGATGGAGTGACGAGATGGGTGGCGGCATCTTTTGGTGCGAACAGAAGAAAGAAGCGAAGCACACTTGTTCCAACGCCCCGTCGACAGTGCTCGGTGTCAAATTGTACCGTCTAACGAAAGACGCTAAGTATCTGGAAAAAGCGAAAGAGACTTACGCTTGGACGAAAAAGCATCTGTGCGACCCTAAAGACCACCTTTACTGGGACAATATCAATTTGAAAGGGAGTGTCTCCAAAGAGAAATATGCCTACAACAGCGGACAAATGATTCAAGCAGGCGTATTGCTCTACGAGGAGACGGGGGACGAACAGTACTTGCGCGATGCACAACTGACTGCCGCAGGAGCGGATGCTTTTTTCCGTACAAAAGCCGACAAGAAAGACCCGGCAATCAAGGTACATAAAGACATGGCATGGTTCAACGTAATTTTATTCAGAGGACTGAAAGCCCTGTATAAGGTTGACAAGAATCCGGCGTATATCGATGCTATGGCAGCAAACGCGGTTCACGCCTGGGAAAACTATCGGGACGAAAACGGACTGTTAGGACGAGATTGGTCGGGACAGAATGAAGAGCAGTATAAATGGCTGCTCGATAATGCCTGTCTTATCGAATTCTTTGCTGAAATTTAATCAATTAAAAACTATTACCATGAATATAACTAAAGCTTTTTGCTTATCCATGGCACTCTTTGGCGCTGCCAACATACAGGCTATGGAGAACAGTGATAGTGATTTTATCATCCAACAAGATAATACCAAAGTCAACAACTATCAGACGAACCGCCCGGAAGCGGCGAAACGCCTGTTCGTATCGCAAGCCGTAGAGCAACAGATTGCGCACATCAAGCAACTGCTGACAAACGCCCGCCTGGCGTGGATGTTCGAGAACTGTTTCCCGAACACGCTGGATACGACCGTTCATTTCGACGGCAAAAATGATACGTTTGTTTATACGGGCGACATCCACGCCATGTGGCTTCGCGACTCTGGTGCACAAGTATGGCCTTACGTGCAACTCGCCAACAAAGACCCGGAACTGAAAAAAATGCTTGCCGGCGTCATCAACCGCCAGTTCAAGTGTATCAACATCGACCCGTACGCCAATGCTTTCAATATGAATGCCGAAGGCGGCGAATGGATGAGCGACCTCACCGCCATGAAACCCGAACTGCATGAACGCAAATGGGAAATCGACTCGCTCTGTTATCCTATCCGCCTGGCTTATCATTACTGGAAAACGACGGGAGATGCCAGTGTATTTTCCGACGAATGGCTTGCAGCCATCTCCAATGTCCTGAAAACGTTTAAGGAACAACAACGCAAGGACGACGCCAAAGGTCCTTACCGCTTCCAACGCAAAACAGAACGTGCGCTCGACACCATGACCAACGACGGCTGGGGTAATCCGGTGAAACCTGTCGGGCTGATTGCTTCCGCTTTCCGTCCTTCCGATGATGCCACTACTTTCCAGTTTCTTGTTCCGTCCAACTTTTTCGCTGTCACTTCGCTTCGCAAAGCTGCCGAAATTCTGACTACGGTCAATAAGAAGCCGGATTTAGCGAAGCAATGCACCGCACTTGCGGACGAAGTGGAAAAAGCCCTGAAGAAATATGCTGTCTACAATCACCCGAAGTATGGTAAAATTTATGCTTTCGAGGTGGATGGTTTCGGCAACCAACTGTTAATGGATGATGCCAATGTGCCGAGCCTTATCGCCCTGCCTTATTTGGGAGATGTGAAAGTGAGCGACCCGATTTATCAGAATACCCGCAAATTTGTATGGAGTGAAGATAATCCTTATTTCTTCAAAGGTACTGCCGGAGAGGGTATCGGCGGACCGCATATCGGATATGACATGATTTGGCCGATGAGCATTATGATGAAAGCGTTCACCAGCCAGAACGACGCGGAAATCAAGACTTGCATCAAAATGCTGATGGATACGGATGCCGGAACAGGCTTCATGCACGAATCTTTCCACAAGAACGACCCGAAAAACTTCACCCGTGCATGGTTTGCATGGCAAAACACACTGTTCGGAGAGTTAATCCTAAAGCTTGTCAATGAAGGAAAGGTAGATTTGTTGAACAGTATCCGGTAGTTACTACCCCACTCTTGCCTATAAGATAATTGCTTCATACGGTGAAACCAATGGTTCCATGCCTTGAAACTTTTGGTTTCACCGTATGAAACCAGTAGTTTCATGCCGCTGAAACAAGAGTTTCAAGCAATAGAAACTAAAGTTTCCTACCGATGAAACTAAAGTTTCTCACCGTTGAAACTATGGTTTCAAATAAGGAAACGATTCTTTTCCGGCAAGCATACTCATTGTGACAGCAAAAGTTGTCATCACACTGCTATCACATCATGCTGTCACACTATAATTCATGCATTATCAAACACTTGCATCTAATTATGTGACAGATGACAGCATTTTATCATTTTTCAATTCATGTGTAGAGGAATAATTGTCCTCATAAACCCAATTAATAAATTATGAAATCAACCTTTTTATTTCTACTTGCCGCAACGATGATGACCTGTACCGCCTACGGACAGTCTTTCAATAACAAAGAGAACAAATTACCCGATTGGGCTTTCGGTGGTTTCGAACGTCCGAAGAACGTCAATCCTGTAATATCTCCCATAGAAAACACCAAGTTTTATTGTCCGTTGGCAAAAGATTCCATTGCCTGGGAGTCGAATGACACTTTCAATCCGGCAGCCACGCTCTACAATGGAGAGATTGTCGTATTGTATCGTGCGGAAGATAAATCCGGTGTGGGCATCGGTCACCGCACTTCCCGTCTCGGATACGCCACTTCTACCGATGGCATACATTTCCTACGCGAAAAATCGCCAGTGTTCTACCCTGACAATGATTCGCAAAAAGAACTGGAATGGCCGGGCGGTTGCGAAGACCCGCGAGTTGCCGTGACAGAGGACGGACTGTATGTGATGATGTACACGCAATGGAATCGCCATGTACCTCGCCTGGCAGTAGCTACTTCACGAAATCTAAAAAACTGGACAAAGCACGGTCCTGCCTTTGCAAGAGCCTATGACGGCAAGTTTTTCAACTTAGGATGCAAATCAGGTTCTATCCTGACGGAAATAGTAAAAGGGAAACAGATTATCAAGAAAATCAACGGGAAGTACTTCATGTACTGGGGTGAAGAACACGTATTTGCCGCTACATCCGATGATTTAATCAACTGGACTCCCGTTGTCAACATTGACGGCTCTTTAAAGAAACTATTCTCTCCACGCGACGGATATTTCGACAGCCATCTTACCGAATGTGGTCCCCCGGCTATCTACACCCCGAAAGGCATCGTCCTTCTCTACAACGGCAAGAACCATTCGGGAAGAGGTGACAAACGCTATACCGCCAATGTATATGCTGCCGGACAAGCCCTCTTCGACGCAAACGAACCGACCCGCTTCATCACCCGTCTTGACGAACCTTTTTTCCGTCCGATGGACAGCTTCGAGAAGAGCGGCCAATATGTTGATGGAACCGTATTTATCGAAGGAATGGTTTACTTCAAAAACAAATGGTATTTGTATTATGGCTGTGCCGACTCGAAGGTAGGAGTAGCTGTGTTCGACCCCAAGCATCCGGCTAAAGCAGATCCACTACCAACAGATGCCCGCCCCAAACAGACTTCTTCTGCCAAGGCGATCAAAAAAAAAATAAGTAATAAATTCTTTGAGGAACTATATGCCAACACTTATTACAGCCTGATAGACCGAATGAATCCAGACGGATATATGCCTGAATCGTTAACGGGTGCCTATCAGGGTATGTTTCCACGAACTACTGGTGCGCTCGCCCTACTGCTGATTGAAACCGGTGATTACGAACGGGCGGAAGCAAATATTAACTATGTTCTGAATGCCATTACCGCACATGGTATGGAACGAATCCCTCGAGTGATTGGAAAAGAGAACGGCAAACCGGTCATCTTAGACGACCAGCATCAGATAGATGGTCAGGCACACGTCATTCTAGCATGGGCAAGGTTGGCACATGCCAGAGGCATCACGGATTTTGAGGAACGTACCTGGCCTGTAGTACGCGACTTGATGAAGCGTACCTGCGACCGGACATTCTTTCAATATGGTGGCTGGTCTATCGAGCCCGAACTTATCAAGAACATCGCCCTGGAACATTCGAAAGAAAGCCGTATGTGGGATGTCTGGGATTTGCTGACGCAATGTTTTGTAGGGGCAGCCTTAAGCGACATGATTCCCATTGCTGACAAACACGGAGAGAAAGCACTCGCCTCCGACTGGAGACGGAGAATCCAGTTGCTAAAAGAAGGTGTCGACAACCATCTGACCACCAGCCATTACGGAAAGAAGACATATGCGGAAATGCGCATTCCCAACGGAGACGGAGGTACGATATATCCAGGATTAGGATGGGTGACGTTAGCACCTATCGCCGCCGGATGGGAACCAATCACCCACGAAGTGTTGCAAAATACGGTGGACGTTATGAACAAGAAATTACTAAAAAGAAGCAATGGTGTAGCATGGATGCCCACAGACGGTTATCCCGACGGACGGTTCTCGAACGAAATTATCGGAAAGGGTATCGGATGGGAACTGGACTACGCACGTTCCGAAGCTAACTATGACCGCATAGAAGAAATTCTGCAACTTCTTGCCACCGTAAACGCTGGACATCCTATTTACATGGAAGGTGCATGGTTGGAAGGAAACGGATTCCGTTTGTCCGGCATTTTATCCGACAACGATCTGGAAAAGATGAAAACCTCTATATGGAAAGTAAAAGATGCCGGAAACGGCGAACAAACAGCTTGGTGGTGTTGGGCAATGGCACGACTAAGAAAAACACTAGATCTCCCGACACTACCGAAACGTATCGATAACGATTAACTCACCTCTTAACACGTAACATTCATGAAACCTTTATATTATAAAATATATCTACTTCTTCTTTTCACAATCTCCGGCAATTATCAGCTACAGGCACAATCTTGCAAGGAAGATATCAAACAGAAACTACAAGACCCCGCCATCGAAACACTCTATGCCAAAACTTTCCATTCGCTGCTAGACCGCATGGATCACACAAATGGCTACCTGCCCGAATCACTGACAGGCGCATACATCGGTATGTATCCACGCACTACTGGCGCTTTTGTATTTCTACTAATGGAAACCGGGCACTACGACTTGGCAGAACTTAATCTCCGCTATGTGCTCGAATCGGTCAAAGCCAACGGATTAGAACGCATCCCGCATGTATTGGAAAAGGGAATGAGAATTCACAGCGACGAGCATCAGATAGACGGACAGGCACATGTAATTCTAGGCTGGGCAAGGTTAGCGCTTGCCAGAGGCGTCACCGCTTTCGAAGAAGAAACTTGGCCAATAGTAAGCAAACTAATGACACGGACATGCGACCGGACATTCTTTCAATACGGCAGTTGGTCAATAGAACCAGGATTGATAAGAAACATCGCCTTTGAGCACTCACGCGACTTTCGTCGCTGGGACGTATGGGACTTACTGACACAGTGTTTTGTCGGTGCCGCCCTGACGGATATGATAAAGGTAGCAGCAAGACACAATTCCCCGCAACTGATAGCCGACTGGACACAAAAACGACAAATCCTGTCAGAGGGCATTAATAAGCATTTGGTTGTCCAAAGGGACGGGTTACCTACCTATGCCGAGATGATGCTCCCCAACGGCAACGGAGGTGATACGTATCACGGTATGGGATGGGTAACGCTATCGCCTATTGCTGCCGGATGGTGCACCGACACCGCCATCGTCAGAAATACGGTAGCTTACATGAACCGCCACTTTCTGCAAACAACCAATGGTATCCGATGGATGCCCACCGATATTTATCCAGACGGTAGTTTCATTAATGAAGTGATAGGAAAAGGAATCGGCTGGGAACTAGACTTTGCCCGCACGGAGAACGACTTCAAACGGGTACTTGAGATTTTGGAACTCATCAAAGCATCTAACGCAGGTAAGGACATTTATATGGAGTTTGCCTGGCTCGAAGGCGACGGTTATAAGCATAATGATCGGATCACGAAAGAAGATGCCTTAAAAATGAAGGATATGAAATGGACTTCAAGGGATGCCGGCAACGGAGAACAGTCTTCTTGGTGGTGCTGGGCAATGGCACGGCTAAGAAAGGCGGTTGGGTTGCCGGCAAGACCAATACAAATGGAATAAGAAAGTTTAATATGACTAGCGCGACCATTTATCACCAATAAACTATCTATTTATCGGATCTTTTAACAAAAAGCAATCAGCCCTCTTTTCTCTTGCAAGGTCTCTACGGCCAGCACGAAAGAGGGCTGAATAAAAAGGAACTTATCTAAAATATTACCTATTGAAAAAAGTCTTACTCATTTATCTTGTTCAAGACAACCGGTCTGTTTGCCGGAGCTTTTCCGAAATTCTTATTAGGCTTTTTCCCCATAACAAACTTTAATGTGCTACCATCTATAATATCCTGATATGTGATATAACTCTTATCATAAGGCTTGCCATTCAAATACACTTTCTGGATATAGATATTTTCTTTGTTGTTATTAGGCGCTTCCACTGTAAACGTGTTGCCACCACGAACCTTCATCTCGACTTTCTTAAAACATGGGCTGCCGAAAACAAATACACCATCCGACGGGTTTACCTGATAAAGTCCCATAGATGAAAGGAGATACCAGGCAGACATTTGACCACAATCCTCATTACCGATGATACCGTCCGGTTGGTCCGTATAAAAATCATTCATGATAAAACGAACCTTTTCCGCCGTTTTCCATTGTTCGCCGGCATACGCATAAAGATAAGCAACATGATGGCTCGGTTCGTTTCCGTGCGCATATTGTCCGATCAGTCCGGTTATATCGCTGGATGCACCTTCGCCCATACTGTCTGTGTTGGTGAAGAAATTATCAAGTTTCGTCGTAAATGGTTTGTCACCGCCAAACAAGGCAATCAGCCCGTACGGGTCTTGTGGAACAAAGAAAGTATATTGCCATCCGTTTCCTTCGCAGAAATCTCCAACAGTATGAATAGAACGTGCCGGGTCATAAGGGGTACGCCAGGAACCATCTTCCAATTTCGGGCGAATGAAATGGATAGACGAATCGAAATAGTTCTTGTAATAATGAGCACGCTTCGAGAAAGTATCAGCATCTTCTGCCTTTCCCATTTTACGAGCCATAGCGGCAATTCCCCAATCATCCACTGCATATTCCATAGCTATAGAAGTAGCTTCATGAACCTTGTCGGCAGGAATATATCCTTTTTCCAATACAAAAGGTACACCATTTTGTTTCTCGTAAGTGGCCGTAGCTACCATTGCTTGCAATGCTTCTTCCGCATCGAACCCGGTAAATCCTTTCAGATATGCATCGGCAATCACCGGCACGGAGCTATACCCCGGCATCTGATCGGTCTCTCCACTCATCAAAGGCCAGATAGGGAGTTTGTCCTGCTGACGATAGATGGAAATCATCGAATTGACTACATGGTCAACCATTTCAGGTTGAGTAATAGTCATCAAAGGATTTAATGCACGGTAGGTATCCCATAAAGAAAGAGTCGTATAGTTGGCTTTCTTCGGGTCTGTGTAAATCATGTCATTCATCCCTCTATACTCTCCATTCACATCGCAAAAAAGCGTAGGGGCAATCATAGTATGATAATGGGCGGTATAGAATACACGTTTGGAAGCCTCATCATCAGTCTCTACTGTCATCTTCTCCAGTTGCTTATTCCATCGGTCGGCACTCATATCCACCACCTTATCAAAATCCCAGTGAGTAAGTTCGGATTGCAGGTTCATCGCTGCGTTGTCACAGCTGACAGAAGAAAGGGCGACTTTTATCTTCACTTCCTTCACGTTACCAAAAGTGAGGACACTCTTCACCGATGCCACTTTCAGTTGGTCCCAAGGTTGCGGGTTATTATCATCATAGGCAGTAAACTGCTCTATCTTCTTATCACTTTTCAACACAAAATAAACTTTGCGGGAAGGACTCCAGCCTCTCACATAACGATAACCCTCTACTGTATAATCATCTACCTTACGGATATAGCTGTCGTAAGCATTCGATCCGTTTCCTTCACGTAAGTCGATTAATATGGAAGCCGGTTTTCCTTCAGGATAAGTATAACGATGGAAGCCTACACGATCTGTAGCTGTCAACTCGGCTTTGATATTGTAACGGTCGAGAAGCAAAGAGTAATATTCGGGACGGGCGATTTCATTCGCATGAGAATATCTGGAAGCATACCCATCACGTACATCATCCTGATTGCCTCTGGGAGTACGGATCTCATTCAATGGCATGATGAGAATATCACATAAGTCAGTACAGCCCGTACCGCTCAAATGGGTATGTGAAAAGCCAATTAAAATACTATCGGAATAATGATAACCCGAGCACCAGTCCCAACCTTTATGGATATTGGTAGGACCCAGCTGTACCATTCCATACGGAACACTCGTCCCAACAAAGACGTGTCCATGATAACCGGATCCGATATACGGATCGACGTACTGCAATAATCCTTCACTTTTTGAATAGTTCTGTTGCGCTACTCCATTTCCCGCTGCAAGCAAGACACAAGAAGTAAGTGCAAGTAGTTTAAATGCCTTCATTCGTATTTTTCTTTGGTATGATTGAAAATTATAGTTAGCGAATGATGCAAATATACTACCTATTTAGGAATTAACTAACTGTCGCTAGAGTTTACAAGAAAAATGGCAGGCAGGTTTACTCTTTTGGCAAGTTCCAACCACAGATTTACACGGTTTTCCACAGAAAAACTGCGTACCGTCTACTAAATAACATAATAAATGAATCTGTGGAAATCCGTGTTAATCTATGGCGAATCCTTTCCATAAATTCCCTTCGGGAAGAGGAGCTTCAAGCTCTATCAGTTCTTTTGAGACAGGATGTATGAACCGTACTCTCCGGGCATGCAGACAAATGCTCCCATCCGGATTGGAGCGTGGAGAGCCATATTTCAAATCTCCCTTGATAGGGCATCCCATTTTTGCCAGCTGACAACGAATCTGATGATGACGTCCGGTTTTTAAATCGACTTCGAGCAAATAGTAATTCTCCGAATGACCGATCAACCGGTAATGCAAGATCGCTTTCTTGCTGTTCGGCACTTCTTTGTCGTATGCATAACTTTTGTTCTGCTTTTCATTACGTACAAGAAAATGTACCAGTTCACCTTCCGGTTCTTGCGGAGCATTTTTCACAACCGCCCAATAAGTCTTTTTCACCTCACTGGTGCGAAACATTTCGTTGAGCCTTGTTAATGCCTTACTCGTTTTGGCAAAAATAACAAGACCGCTTACGGGGCGGTCCAGCCGGTGTGTCACACCGAGGAAAACATTTCCGGGTTTCTGATACTTCTCTTTCAGATACTGTTTCACAGTCTCCGAAAGCGGCGTATCCCCCGTCTTGTCTGCCTGGACAATCTCGGAAGCGGTCTTGTTGACTACAATGATATGGTTGTCTTCGTATACAACAGTCATTCTGTTCGATTACATATTCATACCACCATCTACCTGAATCACCTGACCTGATACATAAGAAGACATATCAGAAGCCAGGAAGGTAGCGATGTTTGCCACATCTTCAGGAGTACCACCACGACGCAAAGGAATTTTCTTTGCCCATTCAGCTCTTACTTCGTCAGAAAGAGCAGCTGTCATGTCTGTCAGGATGAATCCCGGAGCGATAGCGTTGGCACGGATGCCGCGAGAACCCAACTCTTGTGCGATAGACTTAGCCAATGCAATCATACCTGCCTTAGAAGCAGCATAGTTAGCCTGTCCTGCATTTCCGTGAACACCTACAACAGAGGCCATATTGATAATGCTACCAGCTTTTTGACGCATCATGATAGGTGTACAAGCATGGATGAAGTTAAATGCTGACTTCAGGTTCACGTTGATTACCATATCCCATTGCTGTTCGCTCATGCGCATCATCAAACCGTCACGAGTGATACCGGCATTGTTTACCAATATATCGATCCGTCCGAAGTCCTTGTGGATTTCTTCAACGACCTTTGCAGTATCTTCAAAGTTAGCCGCGTTAGAAGCGTAACCTTTGGCTTTCACGCCCATTGCTTCCAATTCTTTAGCTGTATTTTCTGCATTTTCGTCAATGACAAGGTCAGTAAATGCGATGTTTGCGCCTTCGGCAGCAAACTTAAGAGCGATAGCCTTACCAATACCGCGAGCAGCACCGGTTACAATGGCTGTTTTTCCGTCTAATAATCCCATACTAAAAGTTATTTAATTAAATTTCTGTTCTATGCAGTGCGCCAAACACAATGTTGGACACATATCTATTTCTTGTATCTTCATCCAGATGTGCACCTATATGGCCTCGAATATAAGGAACTTCAATTCCTTTCACACAATAATGTATCAAGTCGGCAGTCATCTCCACATCGTCAATATGGAAAACTCCTTTTGCCTGTCCTTCCAGAAGAACGGCTTTAAAGAGCTGGACTTCCTTTGCATCAAACTTCTTGCGAACTTTTTCCACCCGCCATATATCACGGAAGAAATAAGCACGCAGTGTTCCGTTTCGATAGACCACCTCTTTTACCGCGTCCAACCGGGTATATATCATCTCCAACAATTTCTCGTCCGGTGAGATATTTTTCTCGGCCACCCGCTTCATCATATCCGACAGAATATCCAATTCCGATTCCACAACAGCCAAATAAATTTCATCCTTACTTTTAAAATAAGTATAGAGCGTTCGTCTCCCTTTTTTAGAAGCAAGAGCGATATCGTTCATAGTCGTATTTTCTACCCCCATCTTCGCAAAAAGCTGACGGGCTACATCTACTAACTTGGCTTTTGTCTTGGATACGGTCATAGGTTACAAATTGCACATTGCTGAATATTTTGAGCAAAAGTAATTCTTTTCTTGGAAATGCACAAATTGTTTGCAAGCATATTTGTAACAGGTTGGAAATAAGTTGCAATTACAGAGAATAGCTTTTAAAGAACAAAATTTAAGAACAAAGTTATGAAAAGACAAATTTTCATAACCCAAATGCAATGTAATTTCAATTTAAGACAACCCAAAACAAATAGACCGACCAATATCTATTTAGTCGTATATCTTAACAATAAACAAGTTAAGTTGTCAACAGGAGTCAAAGTATATCCTGAACACTGGAACATAAGAAGACAACAAGCGTATGTCAATGCGCGTTTGTCGAAATTAGACAACAATAATAACACGATAACCAACGATAGATAATCAGAGCTAAAAGATATTTTCTTAGAATTTAAGCATTATCTTTGTGAACACCCTACTGACATTGATAATAGTATAACCATATTAAGAACACGCATATATAAAAATACTATGACTACAGAGATTAACGAGAAATCAGCAACGACTATAATGTAGAAAATTATAGATGCCAAACAGGTAACATTCAGCACTAAAGAACAACAGAAATTAAATGTTGGCAATCTGCCTTATACAAAGTTAATATTAGAGTTTCATAATCAAAAGTTCTTTCATCAGAGCTACACTTCACTCATATACAAGAAAATAGAGTGTTGTAAATGTCAATATTAATCTTACGACACTCTATCTACAACTAATTCAGCTATCCCAAAAACAATCCACTTACATAAATTATTCTTTTACTTTTACCTCTTATCAGGTTGGCTTTTCATTACAAACTCCAACAGCCCTCCTTTCATAATATCAGAATGATGAAGAATAAAACCTTTCAAAGGTTTACCGTTCAACAGCACCGTTCCCACATATTTATTTGTTTCCGAAAGATTGATTGCCTTCACCGTAAACTGTTTTCGATCAGGCAAATCAATAATAACTTCTTCTAGCTGGGGAGCACCTATCACATATTCTCCTCCACAAGGATTCACCGGATAGAATCCCATAGCTGAAAAAATATACCATGCCGACATTTGCCCGCAATCATCATTTCCACAAAGACCATTTGGCTTATCCAAATAGAAACGATCAAAAACTTCACGCACCAACTCTTGGGTTTTCCAAGGACGGTTTGCGTAGTTATACAGATAAATCACATGATGACTGGGTTCATTACCATGAGCATATTGCCCTATCAATCCTGTCACATCGAGCACTTCACCCATTTCTTGCGGATTAGCTTCCAGCGTAAACAAAGAATCCAGCTTATTTGCAAAAGCATCCTTGCCCCCCATCAGTTCGATCAAACCTTCTACATCTTGTTGCACATGCCATGTATACTGCCAGGAGTTACCTTCAGTAAAATCTCCCCCAACCTCACCTGCATGAAACAAACGCATAGCGCGAAACGGAGTCCTCCAATTCCCTTTCGAATCTTTTCCACGCATAAACTTCGTTTCGGGATCAAAAAGATTCTTATAATATCCGGAGCGTTTCATGAAGTATTCAAAATCCCACATTTCATCAAGACTTTTAGCCATTTGAGCTACACAATAATCATCATAAGCACTCTCCAGAGTTTTAGATACAGACTCAGCCGTCATTATATCAAAAGGATAATATCCATATTTATTATAAACTTCCCAATCGGAGTTACGATGACTGAGAGTAGACGATTCTTTTATCGCTTTATAAGCCTCCCTTTTATCAAAACCATCGAAACCTTTCAGGTAAGCATCCACAATAACCGGAATTGCATGATTGCCGATCATACAATAATTTTCCTTTCCCCATAATGTCCAGATAGGCAGATATCCATATGCTTTATGATGAGCAAGCATACTATTTACCATACCATTTACCCTTTCCGGAGTCAGAATCGTATATAGAGGATGAGCCGCGCGATAAGTATCCCAAAGAGACAAAGTAGAATAATACTCTCCGGAAGGAGAAGTGGAAACACTGTCATTCACCCCTCTATATCTACCATCTGTATCTGCAATATTATTAGGTTGGATATACAAGTGGTAAAGGGAAGTATAGAAATTTGTTTTCTGTTTATCAGTACCTTCTACACGCACTCGTTGGAGCAAAGTATTCCATCTCTGATAAGTTTCTCCTTTCATTTTATCAAAATTCCAATCCGGATTTTCTTTTTGCAAAGAAGCTTTTGCCCCGTTTACACTCACTGTTGATAATGCTATTTTAACCTGTAATGCCTCTCCCCGTTTCAGATCGAAACTCAGTACGAACCGTTTCGCCTTTTCTCCTTCCCGGACAGGAAGCATTTCTTTTACTTTATAAGATTTGTCAAACGCTATCACATAATAGAAATGACGCCGCACCCAACCATTAGTTTCATTATGACCAGTAATAGTACGTCCATCAGGCATTTGCATATCAGAAAACAATACTCTGTCACGAATCCCCTGTGGAGAAGTCACAAGGCCGCTTTGCAGGTCAATGAAAAGATTTGCTTCTTCATCGTTCTGATAAGTATATCTATAAAAGGCCGTGTGCTCCGTAGCGGTGACTTCGGCATTTATCCCGAAGTCCGGTAAAGTTACTGCATAATATCCCGGTCGGGCCGTTTGCCTTGACTTATCTATTCTAGCTTTATATTCACGATTTTCTATAATTCCACTAAAGGGCAACATCAGAATATCTCCCAGATCCGGGCAGCCTGTTCCGTTCAAATGATTCTGCGCAAATCCGAATATCTCGTCATCTTCATAATTGAATCCGGAACAATAACGCCACGAAGCATTCCCACTTTCCGGGCTCGCCTGTATCATTCCGAAGGGAGCGCACGCACCGGGAAAAGTATGCCCGTTATCGGCATTACCAATGAAAGGATTAACATACTGTGCACAATCTACCTCCGAAATATTCTCTTTACCGGATGAACAAGCGTAAAAACCACAAAGGAACAATAAACCAATAATAAAATTCTTCATGGACCTAGTTTTTTAGTTTATCTACTTAGAATTGAAAACATGATTTAATAAACATCATCCCAATGATCCGTACGGAAAGGAACCAACGGCTGTCCTTCAGTTGTCATTACATTCGCATCATGATAGTTTTTGAATGCATATCGGACAGCCACAGGGCGGGATACCTTTTCACTCATCACTTCCATTCTGTTCTGCCCCTGTATCAGTAAAGCCTTCGCCGGATAAAACTGACAGTCTTCACCCGCTATCTCAAATCCTCTCAGTTCACCTCCATAAAAATCAAGACTACCTACAGCGGCAGGACTATAATCGGGTACTCCCTTGAATGTAAGTACCGCCTTATTCCCTTCAAAAACGACTTTATCAATCATTGGAGCGTCCGGCAGCACACCATTGATCTGATAAGTTTTCCGTAGCGCCAGAGCTGCCAATCGCTGTCCGATTTCTTTTTTTCGTGGCGGATGAATGCAGGTGAAATGTCCCAAATCCGTTGTTGCAACAATACCGGCATTCGAAATATGCTGCAATGCTTTATATTGAGCCTCGATGACTAGCGACAAAGAAATTCTCTCTGCCCCATCAAAAGGGAAAGGAACCAATTGCACATAATAAAACGGCATATCTTCATTTTTCCATTCTTTCCGCCAAAGGTTCACCATTGAGACCTGCAACTTATCATAATCAAAATAGTTATGTTGGTTGGATTCCCCCTGATACCATATAAACCCACGACCGGTAAAATTGCGAATCGGCGCTATCATTCCATTAAAAAGATATGAAGCATTGGCAGCCTCTGTCTGTACCTGAGGAGTAAAAGCCAGTTTCTGATTGATACCGGCTGTTTCTCTGATAGCCTCTGCTGTCATCCAGGGCTCAATGGCAATACCACCACAATTAGGAGTAATCAGTCCGATTGGTATATTCAGCACTTTATTCAGATTTTTACCGAAGAAATAGCCAACGGCACTAAAATCCCGGACGCTTTCAGGAGTTGACTTCAACCAACTTCCCCGACAATCATCCTGCGGTTCTGCTGCAGGAGTAGGAGGTAGTGTAAACATACGTATATCCGGATATTGGCTTGCTTCAACTATTTCCTCCAAAGATCCGACTACAGGCTGCCCATAAAAACCATGCACCGGCATTTCCATATTCGACTGTCCGGAACAAATCCAAACTTCTCCAATCAGTATATCTTTTAGTGTCAGCGACTCTCCATCACTAATATCAATCTGATAAGGTCCTCCTGCTTCAGGAGTCTGTATTTGTAGCAACCATTTTCCATTATTTTCTGCTTTTGTCGTATATATCCGGTTATCCCAAGAAGGTTTCACCGTCACATTTTGAGAGGGCGCAGCCCAGCCCCAAATATTCACTGTATCCGAACGTTGCAAAACCATATTATCGCCCAAGATAGAAGGTAATCTGATTTTTCCCCACAATGACAAAACCATACATACAAACAAAGCCAACCATATTACTCGTTTCATAAATTATTAAGATTAAGAGAATATCCGAATAGTGATATCCTCACGATTCACATTATCTTTTAATAACCGTCCCCGTATTTTCCTGCATTATAGCACCTACGTTCTTACTACCTGTATAATTCACCTGAATCAACTCCGTTTTCCCGACATTATTGAGCCAGAATGCAGGACGTACATCTTCTCCCCGGTAATTCAGTTCTACATTCTCAAGAACCATATTTTGCACATTACGCGCATACCAGCCCCAACAGGGTAAGAGACGGGAGTCTGCCGGCGGCTGACTAACTTGAAGATTTTTCAGCTCCGGATTCTTGTTTCCTTCATAACTGATAGAAATATCCCTGAATGTCACATTGCCGAAAGTTCCCCCCTTCCAACTTTCAATTGAAACTGCCGCCTGGCTGATACGAGTAGCCTTCATCCGTTCCACCAGAATATTGTCTCCCGTATTTCCTTCATTGAGCACAATCATCAAAGGATTATTCATATTATCAATGCTAACGTCATGTATATATATATCACGAATCTTGCCCGGTGCTTTTCCCCAACCACCAGGTTGCAAGATTATGGCAGACAGCATATTATTCCGCTTTTTCTCTTTAGAAGTACGATGCGGATATTTTCCCGGCCCTGCAAAGGTACAATTGGAAATAGTCAGTCCCGTTGCCGGCATTATCATACGGACTCCATTACAGGAAGAATTTATGTGGCAGTCACTTATCACCATATTCTCCCAATAACCACCGGCAATAGCGTCATCTCCCGTAAAAAAACGGCAGTTACGGATTGTTATATTCTTGCCTCCGCGTATATGTATTCCATCCCAACCCTCATTAAATTCAAGGTCATGAAAAACCATATCTTCTATTTTATAAGCCATAAAAGCATAGTTGGAAGCACAGTTCAGAGTGATTCCCCGCATCAATATATTCCGTGACTCGGCAATAATAATCGTATGCGGCCCCCGCATATTCTCTTCACCTTCCGAGTCAAAGACATGATTTCCGTCAATAATCCCCTCTCCCTCAATAGAAATATTGCTGACACCTACTCCCAATATTAACGCCCGGTTCCAATGAGGATCAATAGCACTGTTGGCATTCTCACCGTCCCCACCGCTATCAAACATACTAAGGTTACCCAAAGGAGTATAAGATTTGTACTGGCTCACATCCGCAGTTCCTTTCAATACAGCGCCTTTACGTAACACAAGAGAAATGTTATCTTTCAAGTAGATTGTCCCGCTGAGAAAAGTTCCCTTAGGTATTAACACCGTTCCCCCTCCATTTTCGGCACAATATTCAATAGCTGAATTAATAGCATTTGTATTCAACGTTTTACCATCTCCTTTCGCCCCATATTTACAGATGTCATATACCTTCTCCTGAATTACGGATGCACCCGCACATAAAGGATAGAGCAGAAAAACCAACAGAAAAACAGTTTGCATCATACTTCTTTTCATCATATCTATGTTTTATTTTACAAAAATCGCATATCCGTTCTCATGCAGCGAGATACCGTTTCCCGCAGAGAATTCTCTATATCCCCCATTCAAATAATCCTTGAATTTTCCGGCAGGAGATTCCTGTGTAAACCGTAATCTTTTGGGTACCTGAGCAAAATTCAGAAGTACCAATATTTCGTTATCTCCCTTGATACGGGAGTAAGCAAATAGACTTTCGTCATTTGTAGAATATATCTTCAAAGCTCCCCGATTGGCGCCATCTTCAAGTGCCGGCTGAGTCCGTTTCAACCGGGTTAACTTCTGATACAGGTTAACATAAACCTTATTTGCAGGATTCCAGTCCACCATTACCGGTTCCGCAAAATTCATGGATTTATTCATTCCTATTTCCTGACCGTTGTAGATAAGAGGCATATCATAAATAGTAAATGAAAGGACAGCCAATGGCAATACATTATTTCCATAACGGTCGAACTCCGACCCCTCATAAGCATTCAGGTCATGATTGGTAATATAAACCATCCGCCCTTTATTTTTGTAAGCTGCATCATTAAACAATTTCTTGCATTCGTCAATCAAAACAGGTACATCATTTTCAGCACCGAAGTCTTTCAACGCGGTGGCGAAATCCCATGCATAGTCATAATCAAAAACTTCCATGTAGGCCGGATCGGAGCCTTCGCTCAACCAGGTCACCTTTTTCACCTTATCCACCTCTTTACGAAGTTCTCTCCAGAAATCCAAAGGCACAAAGTCGGCTGCATCAAACCGGAAACCGTCAATATCAAATTCTGTCAGCCAATATTTCATGGCATCCGCCATAGCAGTACGCATTTCCGCATTAGTATGATCCAGTTGAATCACATCCAACCAACCTCCGGGAGCATACGGACGCTCTCCGTCCTTTTCTGCATAATAATCCAAGTGTCCGGCTACCCACACATTATCCCAGGCCGTATGATTGGCTACCCAGTCCAACCAGATTTCCATACCCATAGCATGGGCGGTATTCACCAAAGACTTAAAGTCTTCCGACGTCCCATAGTCAGGATTAATCGCCTTATAATCTTTTACCGAATAGGGACTACCCAATGTCCCTGCCCTATTCTCCTCGCCACGAGGATGAATAGGCATCAGCCATAGAATATCTATCCCGAGTTCCTTCAATCGCGGCAAGTCACTTTCAAGCCCTTTGAAATTATGCCCGGAAGAATAGCTGTACACATTTACCTCATATATCACCTTATTATGAGCCGTTACAGGCTTTACCTCACTATTGGGAATATCCGTCCACGTATATTCGTCTTCATCATTGCAACTACTAAGAATCAACAATGAGAATAATAGCAGCGTAAATATTTTTATTGTATTCATACTATCAAATTTTAATAGACCATTATCATTAATCATTCAGTTTCATCATCACATAGTGACCTGTCAGTGTATTGAGGATAAACAAGAAGTCCCCCCCTTCATCCCGCACAATATTAACATCCCTGCCCGCCGGATTCAGTTCGCAGACTCCATACGGATTAGACCACTGATCTACCGGAACATAATTATTTCCAAACGCATTATTGCCGACAAACTTAACACCATTGTCCGAGGCCTCAACAAAAGGCATATCTATCTTTAGCCGCCAGATATGGGGATTACCGTCCATTTTAGTCATTTGCGCAATGGAGTTCGACGGATTCCAGCCACAATACGCTCCGACCACACTCATTGCCTCCCATTCCGTAGCACCCGATGCATCGTAATCCACAATCGTATAAGTCATTTCCTCCAGATTGACTGTGATTGTCTTATAGCCGGCCGTGGCTATCCAAATTTTCCCTTCCTGAGTATCCGCATAAGTTAGCGTCCCCTCTTCCTTCCGGCAATAAGCCTTATTAGTCCCCAAAGACTCCTCAGGTATAATTTTGAAAGAGACATTCCCGTCGAAATATCCGGTGAATGTGTAAACGTAATTCCGGACATCACTATTCTCCTTGAACATCATAAAATCTGTATTCGTAGTATTCCAGTTGTTCATATCCCCAACCATATATATGGGACGTACCGGATCTACTTCCACATAGGGAGTGGCAGACAGACTGATACTATTTGAAAGTACCTCCTTCGCCACACCTCCTTCATTATAACGACTCAACAGCCTGATTTGAAGGTCCATGCTCTCGCCGGGAGTTGCTCCCAATTGCTCAATCAGTAAGTTATTGAATTCTCTTGTCAAGATGTTTACCGAAATCAAGGAGGTAACAGCCAATGTCTGCGGAGAAGCAAAATTATTATCAGCCTGATCAATCTGCAAAGTATATTCAACAGCAGGAGGTACAGGAGCCGGAGTTCCGGTCCCTTCCAAGTAAAATCCGGTGGCCGTCCACCCGATTGTAAAGAGCTGAGGATTATCTTCTCCCGTAGGTCTTTGAAGCTGATAATTATCCTCCGTCAGTTCTGCAATGACACCGGATACAGCTTCGACAGAGGGTTCGGGCACATAAGGAGTGATAGAAAGCAGGATCGGTTCCGAATAAACAACCAACCCGCTACCCGTTGTCTTTATCCGAATACCAACAACTTGAGACTCTTCCTTGTTTTCTCCCGCCAGTTCAGATAGTATTGTGCGCAATGTTCCCTCATATACATCCATATAAAGTCCTTGCGTAGAAAATATCATCCGAGGATTTTCAAATTCATTTCCTGCCAAGTCTACTTCCACTTCATAAACCACATCTCCTACATAGACCGGTGATTCCGACTCTGAAAAGTATTTCGCCTTTGTCCAGGTCATTCTGAACAAATAGGGATTCTGTCCCTCTACAAACTTCGGTAACGTATAGTCTGTGCTTTCAAGATCACTAATCACGGACGGTAAGGCGGTAAGCCGACCCTGTTCATCGTCATTACATGCCGGCAACAAAGCCAGCACGCAAAACAAAGTGAGTATAAAATGTATCTTTTTCATATTCATGCAAAATTTATTATTCTTTTTTCCGGAAAATATAATGTCCTGTCAGGTCATTGAAAATCACCTGATAATCTCCTCCTTCACGCAAAATTATATTCGGATCATATTCATCTCCCATTAAGAAGATCGTTTTCCCATAGGGAACAGACTCCGGGTCCGTAGCTGCCCAACGACTATCCCAACTCTTATTGGCACGGAACTTCACAGGATGCGTATTATTTCCGGTAAGAGCCGGCAAAGTGATATCCATTTTCCAGAGATGACTATTATCTACAGAAAAACGCGTCATAAGAGGTTCATTATCCCAACCGCAGAACTCACCGATAAGCCCTATGGAACCCCATACTTTCGCACCGGATATATCATAATCTTCCACAGTATAAGACAGTTCCTTGAGATTGATTGTAATAGTCTTGTAGCCTGCTGTCGCATTGTGAAGCGCACCGCCGTCACTTTCCACATATTCCAATTTTCCGTCTTCCTTGAAACAGTATGCCTTATATGTCCCCAATGATTCTTTAGGAAGGAACTTATAATAACAGTTCTCCGGCATATATCCTGTATAAGTATAAACATGATTCTTGCTATCACTATTATTCTTGAACATCACATACATGCCGTCCGTGTTAGAATTATTCCAGCCGTTCATATCACCGATAATATAGACAAGCTGCAACGGGTCTCTATCTTTAAACGGAGTAACGGCAAGCTTCATCGTATTGCTCGAAACGACTTCCCGTACCACATTCTGTCCGTAACTGGTCAAAACCCTTAATTCGATATCCATTTTCTCACCGGAAATAGCGTCCAAGCTCTCTTCCATTAGATTGTTAAGTTCCTTGGTGTAGATATTTGCCACCAGCGAAGAAGTGGTTGCCAACGTCTGAGGCGATTCGAAATTATTGCCTGCCTTGTCTACTTGCAAAGTATATTCCACAGGAGCTATCGGCATGGGTGTCGAACTGCCGTCCAGATAAAACAAAGTTTCCGTCCAGGTCACCGTAAACAAAAGAGGGTCCTCGTCTTCCGGATTCTGCAGTACATAATCATCGAACGGAAAATCATCGAGAGCACTAGGCACCACCCGGGTCAATACTGGTTCCGCATCCTTTTCACTGCAAGCTGCCATGCCAAGCAAGCATAGAATACCAATAATATATTTCTTATATGTTTTCATACGTTCTTTCATTTTAATAACCGGTATTTTGTTTCAAATCAGGATTGGAAGTCAGTTCCGTCGCAGGAAGCGGATAAATATTATATTTGCTGTCAATATTCGCCACACCACTGAACACACCGTTCTTCCAGGGCCATTTATAATTCTTCGTAAACTTGCCAAAACGAATCAGGTCGATACGCCGGTGTCCTTCCCAATACAATTCGCGCGAACGTTCCTCCAGTATGAAGTCCAACGTCAGTTCTACACTTGATACAGGAGATATTCCCGCCCGCTCACGTAGTTCCTTAAGATAAAGCAAAGCCTGTTCTTTCGTTCCTCCCTGTCCTCCACGGAGCACTGCTTCTGCATACATCAGGTAAGCATCAGCCAACCGGAAGAACGGGAAATCCGTATCAGCATGAGCACTGTTCGATCCCGGAGTACCGTCACTTTTCAGATTTGAATACTTAATCACCGACCAACCTTTGGTGAAGTCATACCAGACAGAACTTTCCAATGTACGGTCTTGTTTCCAAAACATAGCACGCTTGTCACTTTCTTCAAACAGAGTAGACAATGTCTCTTTCGCCCTAATATTCGACCATGCCTGAGAAAAGCCCAAAGTAGTCAGAGGATTCATATCCGATTTGCAAGCAGCCGCAATCAAATAAGTAGTACCTCCGAAAGTAGTCGCCCTACGACCGTCATAAACCAACGAGAAAATAATCTCCGGCGATTTCTCATTATCTGCACAGAACATATTTTTATAAACCGGATCAATAGTAAATCCTGCCCCCAGTAACTTCTTCAGATAAATCAGGCAGTCATCATACCGTTTTTCTCCGATATACACTTCCGCATTCAGATACATCTTAGCCAACAACATCCATACAGTCGGATCATTAACCATTCCATAATGGTCTTTATCAGCCGGAGGCAACTTTCCTTCCACATTCTTCAACTCGGATTCTATCCAGGAAAAGAAAAAGACGCGGTCTTTCTGATCCAACTTTCTGGAACCGACAGGCACATTCTCATCGATAAAGGGAACATTGGCATAAAGATCCATCAGGAAATAATAGCTCATGGCACGCAGTACTCTGGCTTCCGCCCTGAATCCCTCAATCTTTGCCCTTAACTCATCGCCCACACCGCGATTTCCCAATTTCTCATCGGTTGTTTCACGCAGATATTCGTTGGCATAAGCCACGTTCATATAAATACGGGTATAATTCAACGCTACGAAATTATTATTGGAGTTCCACTGACAGAACTGCAATCCTCGCATGGTCTCATTATCTTCGGCACAAACCACTTCATCAGTACCCAATTGCTGAAGATTCCAGTAAGAACGCAGAAATGTAGCTTCTCCCTGGTCGGATGCCGAAATATCAGGAAGCCCGAAGGGACCTTCATTTCCGGATAGAGTCAAGCCCGCATATATCTTTGCAAGGAACTGTTCGTAAGCATTCGGATCTTCCCAAGCCTTTTCGGGAAGCAGTTTATCATCTGTCAGAGGCACAGTATCCAAATCTCCTAAACAGGAAGATAAGAACATGGGTAAACAGACGGACAATAATAGTAAATTATATAATTTCTTCATGGTTCTATGGATTTAAAAGTTAAGATTCACACCTAGCAAGAAAGTCATCGGACGAGGATATAAAGTCCCGTCATAGCCTCCGAACACTTCGGGGTCTACACCCTTGTATTTCGTAAAGACAAACGGATTCTGTACACTTCCGTAAATTCGCCCGTTGAAAGGTATCCGTTTGGAGTTCTTGAATGACCAGCCCAATACGATATTATCAATACGGAAAAAAGAAGCATTCTGCACGTAATAGTCGGAAAGCGGCTGTGCTATCTGGAAATTCGTATCAAAAGCACTTTTCACGCGGTTGGACAGTGATTCGCTTGCATAAATGGTGGTAGGGCTTAATCCGGCATGATTGGCCGCAATGGCATTATAATTATAAGTGCCGAAGCTTCCATGTCCTGCAATCGACAAATCCCAAGCTTTCCAGTTCAAACGGGTGTTTAGTCCAAGAGTGACATCAGGAGAAGATTTATTATACGGTCGCAAATCCTGCTCATTAATCTGCCCGTCATTGTTCCGATCCTTATAAAGCCCTTCTATCGGTTTCCCGTTTTCATCGTAAATCTGTTCGTAAACATAGTACATATTAGCCGCATGTCCTACCATGTGCACGGTCATGCCATTGACACTTTTCGTATCTTTATCGTCTCCGACACTCAGTTTGGTGATCTTGTTCTTATTGTAAGCGAAATTGACGCCTACTTCCCAAGTAAAGTTCCGGTTAACAACAGGACGTCCGTTAATAGCAAACTCAAATCCTGTATTTTCAAGATTACCGATATTCGCTGCCACAAACTCCTTGAAGTTTGTTCCGGCAGTTGTCTTGGTCTCCGCATTAATCAAATCTTTTGTCTTACGGTGATAAAAATCAATAGAGCCGTCGACCCGGTTATTAAACAAACTGTAATCCAACCCCACATTGTAAGTAATGGTAGATTCCCATTTTAGATCAGGATTAAATGCTTCGGGACGCAGAAGCGATACCCAGACAGGTACTCCGTTGTTATATCCGCGCAGATAATTAGCCTGATCGCCCACTGTATGCAGATAAGTAGCCATATAAGGATAATCCCCCTGGTTGATATCCTGCTGGCCGGTTATCCCCCAGCCTAAACGCAACTTCAGGTTATTGACAAAGTCAAGTTGTTTAATAAAGTCTTCTTCGGACATCCTCCACGCCAGGGCAACAGAAGGGAACAACGCCCAACGATTGTCTTTATGGAAACGGGAAGAGCCGTCATTACGTAAAGTAAAAGTCAACAAATAACGGTCTTTCACATTATAGTTCATACGTCCGAAGAAAGACACGATATAATGCTCGGTTTCATAATTGTTCTGGGTTACAAGCACCGGGTCACCGTATGCATCAAATTTCGTAATACGATGTCCTACACCATCGCCTGCACGCCAGTAATGTTGCCAAGAATATCCCCCCATTAGGTCGAAGTTACTATCCAGAAAATTAAAGTCCTTCGCATATTGAGCATAAAAGTCAAACGATGAGTTACGTATCTTCTGGTTCCAGTTCGAATCATAGCCTCCGTACATATAATCCGACGGAGCAAATTCAGAGATATACTTGATACCTTCTCCTTTCGAGTAATCTATGCCGACATTCATATTCAGTCGCAAATCAGGAAAGAAATGCAGTTTATAGTCAAGTTGTGCATTCCCGATAAAGTTGCGTACCTTCGATTCATCGTGAGTCATTTCTAGCATAGACACCGGATTTTTCGTGGCTACCTGGATAACATTATCATCATCTCCTGTCCATGTAAAATAGCCCCCATAAGGACTATCTTTATCATAAACAGACTGTGAAGGGTCCATAACGATTGCGGCCCCGATTGCCCCCCAATCGGCAAAGCGATTCTTGACATACATACCACGGCCATTCAGATTGATCTTCAGATGATCGTCAAACAAAGAAGGAGTAACGGAAAAACTTCCTGTATACCGCTCTGTCTTGGAAGTTTTTAAGATACCATCAATATTGGTATATCCGAAAGAGACACGATAAGGCATCACTTTTGCCGCAGTTCCATATACACTCAGGTTATGTTCCGTATTCAAAGTAGTACGGAATATCTCATCCTGCCAATCCGTATTAACCAGTCCCTGCTTCTTTGCCATCTGTTCATAGATACTTAGGTCGGAATAGTTCTCTTTCAAGAACACCCGGAACTCGTCTCCTGTCATTACATCTATCTTTTTCTTAGGTGTACCTATGGATACATTTCCGTCATAAGTAATTTTCACTTTACCTTCTGTTCCCTTCTTGGTAGTAATCAGAATTACTCCGTTGGAGGCACGCGAACCATAAATAGCGGTAGCTGAAGCATCTTTCAGAATAGTGAAAGATTCAATATCCGTTGGATTGATTGTGCTCAGAATGTTTCCGGCACCATTCAACCCTTGATTGTCAATAAACACCCCGTCCACAACAATTAACGGATCATTACTGGCTGTAAGAGAAGAGCCTCCTCTGATTCGTATATATGAGGCTCCGTTAGGAGAACCTCCCTCACTAGTGATAGCCACACCGGCTACTTTGCCAACTAGCAAATCCTGCGTATTAGGGGCAAAACCTCTGATCTTATCATCCGCCTTCAGGCTTGTCAAAGCTCCCGTAGCATCTCCTTTACGCACCTGTCCGTAACCGATGACTACCACCTCATCCAGTAGTTTGTTATCCTCTACTAAAGTAACAATCATATCCGCTTGTCCCTTATAGGTAACCTCCTTAGTAATATAAGTGACGTAGGAAAATACAATGGCAGCACCGGACTTCACTTTGGATAAGATAAAGCGCCCGTTCGTATCCGTTACCACTCCGTTAGTAGTGCCCTTTACAGACACATTCGCTCCGATGATAGGCACACCGGTCTCATCTTTTACAAGTCCTTTAATCGTGCTCTGTTGGGCAAGCGCCTGCGAAGAGAAGAGTACGAAAAGCACCAGCACAAAAAATTGTGTGATTCGTTTAATTTTTGACTGTTTTTCCATAAATATTAATAATGTTGAACAAATTAGTTTTACCGAAATTCTCTGAAGCAAAACTAAGAAGATATTTGAGAAAACAAATAGGCTAGTAAGTGCAAGGTAAAAATTAACAGTTCATTCTTGCGCATATAACACTAATAATCAAACTATTAAATAACAGTCCTGCACTTCTCAATGTAAATTGAATCTTTTCTCGAGGAGAGATTTTTCACCCTCCGAATAAGTTTCAGAAGCTATCCGAGCAGAGAAGTTTTACCTTCTCTTCAAAATCCTCGTCTGTATTCAAAGCTTTCGACTTAATTTTGCTGCGATAGTTGTAAACCGTACGCGGAGTATAATGGAGAAAAACAGCAATCTTATTAATATCTTTAATCCCCAACTTAATCAATGCGAAGACACGCAATTCCTGATTCAGAGATTTATCAGACATAACAGGATAACGTTCCTCTATCCGAAGCAAAGTATTAAATTCCTCCACAAATGTGGGATATATATTCAGGAAAGCATGATCGAAGTTAGCATACAATTCTTTCAATTCAAGTGCAGAGTTTTCCGTTTTGGAAGTAAGTTTCAGTATATCCGCCACCTGACCGGCCTTCACTTTCCGATTCACTGTCCCTTTAAAAGCGTCCAATTTTTCGATATATTGTGTGCAGATCTCAAGAAAACTACTGATAAACAGTTCCTTAATATGATTAGACTCGGCAAGCGAAAGGTTACTTTGTTTCAGTTGTTTATTGACATCCTGCAACACAGTGTTCAACTCGTTCAGACGAGCATTAATCTCTTCGATATGCTGTTTGGCTCTTGCCAGTTTCTTCATTTGCTTTACTACCAACAAAATAGCTATCAACAAAACAATAGAGAGGAGACTTACGATTATCAACAAGAACCGAAGCCTATTCTGCTGTTTTTCACGGTCAAGTTGGTACGCCTTATCTATGATTGGAAGTATTTTGGCTGTTTGTATATTCCGCAAACGAGCATTATAAAAATTGGCGTCATCCAAGCTTTTTTTTATGTACCGGTTAGCACGATCAATGTCTACATCGTTATTGAACAGGATAAAAGCCAAAGCACGTAGTGATATATTCTCTTTCACGGAAGCCTTGATATCAGAAATAGCAGAAATCGCTAGATATTCTTTTTCTTTTTCACTATCTCCCTTCTGTTCGTAAAGGAAAGAAAGAATTGACGTAATCCCCGCACATTCCTTTGTATCGGGCTTTACTTTCGGGAAGTAGGACAGCAATATTCTTTCGGCACCGGCAAGATCCCCGGTTTCAATGCAACGGAAACCATATCTGGTAACGTATTCAAAAGAAGTGGTATCGACTATCTGAATGAGTGAATCCTGGCAGACTACCTTTTTGGCAATTAAATCCGCCAGATCATATCCGTCATTATATTCGATCATATAGATATATACATCAATATATGTCTTATAGTAGTCAATCAATTGATGCCGGTTCAGTTGGGTTCGGTCTATAGAGTTCAATATATCAAGTGTTTTGGAGAACATTCCGGCTTTCGCCTCTCCACGAGCCAGCTGTATCCTGCTGTCATTCATCCAGCTTGTATTCTTCAATTCAGCCGCTTCGTACAAAGCACGATTGGCATATACTATTGCAGAATCGCAAATAAAAGTCTCATATTCACCTGCGAGACTCTGATAAATAGAATAACGGCTTTCTCTGGAAAGATTCTGATTTCGAAGTTGCTCTTTAAGTTTTTCCAAATAATTTTCTTTCCGGCTTTTGTATTCTTTCTCATTAGCAATCACATGATCCAGTTCAATCAATAAGGAGTCGAACCTTAAGTGTGCCTGCATAGGAGAAGCCACAAACAAACCGCAGATAATAAAAGCCACGAATCTTATCCCCAAAAACTTACTCATAAGAAATATAGTCTTGTAAAAGCATAAATAATAATTATCTCCAGTGAATGATATATAGAAACTAAAAACTAATAAACTTACGAACAATTCTTTTAATTTTATGTAAGTTTGTATTGTTCAAATAAAGCAATTTAAACACACACATTTAAGAGCCAAAGTTATAAATCACTGAAGCACAACATCTTTGAGCAAAAATAGTTCTTTTCTTTAGACCATACAAGAAAACAGAGATAATATTAACATTCACATATAAATAAGTACTCAAAAAAAGTTCCATCATTATCTTTCTCATTTTCAACCACATAAGAGAATTTAGATGATTTACTCGAAAAATATTCTGCTAATTATTTGTTTGTTTCAAAAAAAGCCGTACCTTTGCACCCGTTAAACATCGCGGAGTGGAGCAGTTGGTAGCTCGTTGGGCTCATAACCCAAAGGTCATTCGTTCGAGTCGGATCTCCGCAACTAAAGATAAGAAGAATCGCAGAAATGCGGTTCTTCTTTTTTATGACGACTCTTCTTTACTGGTTTTATTGAATCAGCCGGCTTTTATGTTCCTCGAAAAAGGGTATTCTATTGATGTTTATAGAACTTCAGTACCTTTTTCGCATAACGTTTTCCTAATAACAGTTGTGCTTCCGTATTAAAATGAGGGTCCTTCTCATCTTTATACCATCCCAATCCTTTCGATGATACCCAATCAGAATGGGGAATAAATGAAGAAACTTTTTTAATCATCTGATTAAAGGGGACTGTACCTGCTTCTCTTTTTGTCCAGTTCCATTGAGAAATCTGTCCTACAATAACCGGTAGATTCGGCATGCCCAGATCTTCCCGCAAGTCTTTCACCAAAGAAATCAGTTTCTGTTTATACGCTTCCGGATTCGAACAATCGGCTTCTCCCTGATGCCAAAGGATTGCTTTCAAAACACCTCCCTGCTTCATTGCAATCCGAACCCGGGAAAGAGCTTCTTCATAATATCCGTCTTTACTCCCTTTTAGCCAGGAGTTGATGGATGAGCCTCCACGCGCATTTACTACCAGTCCGACAGGACGTTTCGTTTGTCGGGCCATCTCTTTAGCAAAGCCATAAGCCGGTCCCAAGCGTTGCATCGACAGGTCTTTACGGACTGTCGAATAACGATTGAGAGGATTTACTGCCGGTTCAAAATTCCCCTTATCATTCAATAGATATACATTTTGCAGCGTATCCATGACCTCCGGAGTCAATGTTGCACGCCCCGCCATGTTGGATTGACCGATGCATACATACAAATCAAAAGTGGATGGAACACTTTCCTTTACATTTCCTGCAAAAGCAAACAGGGATTGCAGGAGGAAAAAAGACAGTAAATAAATAGACCTAAGCATACGAACTGTGTTTATGATTAATAGTTTCTATAAATACGGATAGCATTCAGAATAGGTTCTCCTTCTTTTTTATGAAAGTCGACACTTACTCCTTTTCCATCCTTTACTGTTATTACAAACTTTTTGATAACAGCACGGGCATATCCGTAATCACGGGCTACGTTGAAATCATCTGAAACGGTTGTTCCATTGATTGAAATGCCAAAGCTGCGATTTCCGGCAAATGTTTGTTCCGAGTCAGCTCCCAGATTATAAACCAATGCTTCTCTTTCTTTGTCCGACTCCAACTCTGCCCAGTGCAAATATACAGAATATTCTCCATTTGGCACATCAGCCTTAAAAGATTTTATTCCAACACGTTGGGTCTGGAAAATTGGATTCATGTCCGTTCCGTGAATATCGATATCCGAGCCAAGCATAGTGCCGAATCCTGTTTGACGACGATAAGACGTTCCGCCGATAAATCCCCAGCTACCGGGCTTATATTCCTGTTCGGGAATCCATGCTACGTTTGCCGCACGATCTTCAAAATATCTCGGAGAACCTAACATTACATTTAATTCCGTAAATGGCACAGCTTCGTCTTTCAACCGCGAGCCTACCAACTGGAACTGAATCCGAAGCATATCACGCAACTTGTTATCACCAGTCACAGCAACAGCTTCCAGCAAATTCTCTCCACCCACAAACGGTACATCAAACAAAGCATAATTATCTTCTATCTTTTTCTTTCCCAGACTCTTGTTATTCACAAACAGCTCTACTTCTTCCGCATTAGAGAATACAGGAACGGATTGAATACATTCTTTCTGCGCCGTATTCACCACTCCCCCACGGCTTTTCCACTCCCGATTACCAATGACAAGTATCGGACGACGTGACAAGGCTGTCTTATAGAACCAATAAACATCTTTCTTCTCCCTGTTTAACCCGACAACGCCTTTATTGTTTACATGAGGCACAGCATCTACACGGGATTCGGAATAAAAATCATTCAGATTCCACAGACTGGAACCGGCTACAAACGGACGTTTCATCATTTCATTGAGGTAATGTTTATGATATACCAGTCCATATTCCTGCGAGAAGTCGAAACGTTCCGGCTGGTACGAATGAACTCTCGGATCTACCCCTGGCCCATATTCCGTTATCATCAGCACTTTTCCTTTGTATGCTTTATGGGCACGGTCGAGCAAACGCTGGAACTCATTGATATCCGGTTCATACCAACCTTGATACAAGTTCCATCCCTGAATCATCGGGATTTCGGTGAGATGAGCGTCTTCGTAGTATTGAGGCATATTGTGATAAGCCATCATCGTATATCTTGAAGGATCTTCCTCACGAATAGTCGCCTCCAAGGCACGGGCTACTTTTTCCGTAAAACGGTAGTAATCTTCCAACTGTTTGCCTTCGGTATAGGGACGGCGCAGGAAAATCTCATTCATATACCCCCAAATCATTACGGAAGGACGGTTGAAATCCTGACGTACCATCTCTTTCGCCATCTCAACGGAATTATGCAGGAACTCTTCGGTTTCTGTAACAGCATTAACAACGGGAATTTCAACCGAAGTCACAATGCCCAATTTATCACACATTTCCATGATTACCGGATCTTGGGGATAGTGTGATACACGCAGGTAGTTTCCTCCCATCTCCTTCAATAGCAATACATCCTGTACGTGCAATTCGTCACGCAAAGCATTTCCTTTCTGAAAATAATCCTGATGGCGGGCAGTCCCGATCAGTTTGCGTCCTTTGCCATTCAGAAAAAAGCCTTTTTCCGAATCAAACTTGAACCAGCGCAAACCTAACGGATTCACCACTTCATCCAGCAAAGTACCCTTTCTTTTATCAAGAATACGGGTATATACCATATAGCGATAAGGATCGTCTATATCCCATAGACGAGGGGAATCTATTTTTATCTTTTTGGAGATGTCCGTCTTCGTCTCGCCGGCTGCCAGTTTTACTTCTGCCTGCGTTTTTTTCACTTCCTTGCCATCCGCATCACAGATTATATTTTCCACCCTGATTTCCGTAGGCTGGGACATATCGTTTGTCAGTAGCGTAGTGATTTCTACCGAAGCAGCGGAGTTATTCACTTCGGGGGTACGGATATAAACTCCCGACGAAGCATAATCATTCGTTGCAATGTGCACCGGATTCATAAACTGCAAATAGACATCCCGGTAGATACCGCCAAAGAAAGTAAAATCGGCAGATAAGGGGGGAATATTCGGATTATAGACATTGTTTACATAAATGGCAAACAGGTTTTCCTGTCCATAACGCAAATGGGGAGTGATGTCAAAACAGAAGCGGGTATACCCTCCTTTGTGCTCCCCAACGAACTGGCCGTTCAGGTAGAATCGTACTTCCTGATTGGCTCCTTCAAAGTAGATCACTGCCCGACGTCCCTCCTGGCTTTTGTCTATAAACAACTGTTTTCGATACCAGACCGGCCCCCGATAGAACCCCGGAGTTTCATCGTCTGCATCTTTATCATTCCAGGTATGAGGTATATTGACCGTCTCCCATGAAGAGTCGTCACAGCCAGTCAGTTGTGCTTCAAACGGAGATCCTTTTGTAAATTTCCATCCGTCGTTGATGGTGTATACCACGCGTTGCTGTGCCTGCGCCCATCCCACAATAAACAATAGAATAAAGATATAGAATAACTTCTTCATAATCTATGTATGCATCTAATTAAAACTTTATTTTTACCTCTCTGCCTGTGTAGACACACTCTTTACTCTCAAGAGCAGCACCGTCAGGCAGATATAACTTCACACGCATTTTTACTTGTTCCGGCATACCGGGATAACTTCCTTCACGCAAACCGATCGTCAATGTCCGTTCCGAATCTTTCCATTGCATCGGTACTTTGGAACATACGCCGTCTTCATAGCGGTAGGAGTCGCCTTCGTCCTCATACCATAAGAAAGAAGCGTCCGCTCCTCCGTAAATACGTAGTTCCAATTCACGGTCGGGGTATTCCATCGCATATTGTTTCACTTCTGCCAAAGGCAAGATAGAACCGGCTTTTACATACAGGGGAAGGATGTCGAGGGTGTTTGCCTGCATTTGTTCTCTTCCTCCTTCAAAGGCCTTTCCGGTCCAAAAATCGTACCAATATTTGCCGTTGTGTTCCGGCAGATAGACACTGATGTTCTTTTCTTCCGATTGCGGATGAAATACCGGTCGTACCAATAAAGAGGTGCCGAACATATAGGCGTTATCAATATCAAAAGTCCGGGTATCTGTGGTGAAATCCATTGCCAAGCCTCTCAACAGGGTATAATTGTTGGCTGTGACTTGATGGGACATCGAGTAAATGTAAGGCAACAGACGGTAACGCAGATGGATATATTTCACCTGATTATCATAGAATGGTGTCCCCTTTTCACCGAATTGCCAAACTTCACGCGGCACATTCGTACCGTGAGCACGGAAGACAGGAGTAAATGCACTGAACTGGAACCAACGGGAATATAACTCTTTATAATCATTGCTTTTCAACCCATCAGGATATTTTGCATCACGTTCTGTGACAAAGAATCCTCCTGTATCGGAAGTCCAATATGGAATACCGGACATGGATAAGTTCAAACCGGCAACCAGTTGTTTATGCATATTTTCCCATGAAGCCGAGACATCCCCCGACCATACCGCCGTACCATAATGCTGTTGTGAAGCAAAGGCGGAACGGGTTAAGATAAATATGCGCTTCTGATCGCTTTCGGCCCGAAGACGTTGATAAAAGTCCTTCAGCATCTCCAAAGAATAGGTATTCAGATAACGGTGGAAACTACCCAGATAAGTATTTCCGGCTGATTTCGTCCTCTCTTCCTGCTTCAACTGTGTGAATCCATCCCGGAAGGAAGGCTCTGTCGCATCCATCCACCAGGCATCCACCCCCATATCATAGAGTCCTTTCTTGAGATATTGCCAAAAGATATCCCGTGCGGCAGGATTATACGCATCAAAGACTTTATAACCTGCCCATGTAGGTTCGCTAAATAAGGCACCGATAGAATCGAGTGACTGATAGACAGCTGTTTCCGGTCCGAATCCGGGCCATACGGAAAGCATAAAGTGAACATGATCCTGCTGATGCAGTTCTTCAATGACTTGCCGGGGATGATCGAAGTTCGCCGGATGGAAAGTCAGACTGTTCCAATGGGGTTTATCTCCCCAATACTCCCAATCCTGCACAATGTTATCCAACGGAATCCCCCGTTTACGATACTCCTTTACAACGGCTTTCAACTCATCGAACGATTTATAGCGTTCTTTAGACTGCCAGAAACCATATACCCACTTCCCGAACATCGGCACGTCTCCCGTCAATTCCCGATAACCGGCAACGACTTCGTCCATATTCTTGCCATATACAAAATAATAGTCGGAAGCATCGCCTACCTCGGAAGTAAATGAGTATCCTTCTTTCGTATCTTCAAACTTTGTTGAAGAATAATTATCCCACAAAATACCATATCCGTTAGTCGAGATAAGGAACGGATTGACAATATCCATATTAGCCTGTAACAGAAGTACGGATTTTCCACGATAGTTCATGATTCCGTTCTGATACTGCCCCAGACCGTAAATAGCCTCATCGTCAGTAGGAACAAAGCGTTGGGTTACTTCGAGGCATTGCTCACCTCCGGCAACCGAACGTTTGAAGTGCCGTGCCTTTTTAGCTTCTTTCTCTTTCAGTAATAACTTTCCTGTCGATACTTCCTGAAAAGTGAAAGCCGCATCTTCTTTATCAAAAGCAACGGAAAGCTCACGGGTAGAAAAGATCAGTTGCTGCCCTGTATCTTTCCATTTATAATCTTTGAATGCCGATTTTTGCGAATCGACAACCAATCTTTTTGTTACCAGCGTATCACCTTCGGGAAAAGACAGAATCCGCACGCATCCCTCCGACATAAACTCAACCCTGTATTGAATACTGTCGGATACGAAAGCACATCCCTTGCCGTCTTCATGAACCGACGAGGAACACCCGAAACAAGATAATACGGATAAAACTAATAACCAATTTTTCAAACTCTTCATCAATACATTTATTTGACAGTGTAGATGGTATAGCCCAATGACAAATTACGGATAACGACATTTCCTTTTAAATAGAAAGTAGGCATATTGAATCCATTTACGATATTATCTTTATACAGTTCCACTTTTGCACTTTTCCATTCGCCTGTATTGTCGGTACGTATCCGGGATACAATTTTAAACGGTTCTTTCGGTTCGCGCTGTGTGGACGAACGTATAAAAAGAGATTCATTTCCTTTGTCCAGGTATTCAAAATAGAGATACCCTACATAGTTATTCATTTGCAGTTTGGAAACCAATTCTTTGGGCAAAGAGATAGAAAGCGTTTCTTCGGCATTGTAACCACCTGATTTTCGCTTTCCCTGAATCTTCATGTCCGACTCACGCAAACGCATCATCTCAACCGCCAAAGCGGATTTGGCTGTCTTGACATCATTTTCTATTTGTGACAACAAACCTATCGCCACCGGATAACGTCCCTGGCTAATCAACAACGCTGCCTTATCGAGCGAACGTTGACAAGCAGATACGTCCATCTTCGTCTTTTCCAGGAAACGGGCTTCTTTTCGCAAACGGAAAAGCATTAAAGGTAAGGTTAAGCCACGCTCGTCCGCCTGTTCGCCTTTGAATTCTGCCGCATACTTTAAAGTGGTACGCAGTTCACGGTCACCGTTTTCGATGGTAGGTTCTATTTCATGCCCTTCGGTATAGTCGCTCCACGAAGCGATAAACATCATGTCAAGGCTGTCTTTCTCCGCCATACAGAACTTCCACATACTTTGGTAAGTTTCTCCATTATTGCGAGGGATATAATAGAAGTGTCCGCGTCCCCAGCCCGCACATCCCCGGTTATCCATTCCCGGCATGGCAAATCCTGACTTAATGGTATAAGCAGGATTGTTACTATGCCAAATCGAGTCACGGAAAGGTTTCATAAACTCAATAACATCATCCTGCGTGGCATAATTATCCCATTCAGCATGTGCCTGATCTCTTGTACGGACACGAGCGGGAAGCCATGCGGTCGGTATTTCTCCCACTTTTTTCCAGGCATCCATATCATCACTGCGGGTGACAGGAATGTATTTATCGTTTTCCAGTTTTCCCCAATCCGCCCAACGACGTAAGGCAACGGGCTGCTTCATTCCTTGCGGAAACTTCACCAGTGATAATACTTTCTTGTATTCATCGACTTTTGCTCCGGGACCGAAATGATAAAAGACAGGCATTCCCTTCACCATAGGAGCAGTCGGACCGGTAAAGACACTATCTACTAAATATTGGTAACATTTAGCCATATATTCGGTCTTTGCCTCACGGGTGTTAACTTCCGGATAAATCTTCGTAATCCAGTCATAATACAACCAACCGTCACACCAGTTTACACCGATTTCAAAGTCATACTTCGCTGCCACTTTCTGCATCTCACGCAGCAAGATGTCATTTTCGTGAGGCTTGAATCCCCATTCGATAAAGAATCCGTCTATCTTGGCAGCTTTTGCCGACAATATCTGATATTCGATATAATCGGGATCGAGATTGGACTGCATTCCGACTTGGGGATAGGTCACTGCCGCTATCTCATGTCGCCCTTCACTGTCTATCAGGTCGGCATTATAACACAGGGATTTCCTTCCCGTACTTGATTTCTCCGTATTGGCATACATCTCCCAACGCCCTAACTTTCCGTCATGTTGCCGGGTATAACGCACACCGTGGAAGTCAGCATACACTTTCTTTCCGTTCTGCGCCAAGGCCGGTAATGCGATAGATACCAATAAAAAAAGAAGAAGTTTCCTCATTGTTCCAAACTTAATTATTCAACTTATGTATTTTATTACCCTTCGACGATACTTAATCAATCCTCACCCAATACGAAATCGTGCTTTTCCGGATAACTGAAAGTATTGTCTATCATCCAACGACCTTTATAAATTTTAGCTCCGTCCATCTTGAAGAGTTCTTCTCCCTTCTCATTTACAAGTCCTTCAGCCCACCACTCTTCAGTCGGTTTCAGCATCAAGATTCCGTCAGGTCCGTTACAGATACTTTTTATATCAGCTGTATTGTAGACTTTTTCACAAGTCGGTTCGGCAGAGTCATTAGTCGTAGCGTCGGTAACTCCTGTCAAATCAAACTTGTAGACAGCCGAAGCGGCAGTAAGCCACAGTTTATCTTCTTCACCATATACCGGGAACAAATCGTGTCCGCCCGATTCTTTGTCGAACGTATAAATACGAGTCTGATTTGTCAGTTTAGGATTGCTCCGGTTACCATCATACTTAAAACGGAATAATGCGGTAACTCCGCCCGTTATTGTAGCTGTGGCATACAGATACGACCTTTTCTTATCCCAAACTACATTATGCGCATTACCCAGCTTCACCGTATTAGCCTTCGCTCCCAATACCTTAACCGTGTCAACCACAAAGGTATTGATTTCGCCGGATTTCGATTCTGCCGTCACAATATTTCCATCGGGTAATACCTCCGCAGAGTGAGGATTCTGTCCGCAATTTGCATAGAACATTAATTTATGGTCCGACAAACGGATTAAAGCCACAGCTCCGCCGGAGGCAGTCATCAAGATATAGCGTCTATTGAAAACAGGTTTTACTTCGCTCGGATTGACAAACCAACCCTGTTGGGCAGCAGGAACACAAGCCGTATAAGGGTCCCAACTCCAAATATTACGATGCGTCTCCGCATCCCTGATGACAATAGCCCGTCTGGATTGCTCCGCCAGTACATAAGCCTTTTCCGGAAGTTGAAAGATTTGATCTTTTACTACAGGAGCGGCATCATCATCGGAACATGCTCCCAAAGCTATATTAAATCCTAAAAGGATTGCGAATAAACTAAACTTCTTCATGGTCATAACTATTTTAATTCTAAATATTCAATTTGTCTTTTTAATGTTTCCGTTAATCTATTGAACCGATTTTGTATCATAATAATCGATCAATGAATGAACTGCAAGATTTACCTGTCGCATCTGCGACAGAAAAGATGTATAAGGCTCGTATTCGATGGAGACTATTCCTTTATTAGAAGCTTTTCCATCCGAACCGTATCCATCATTATACTCAAAGTGTACCCAACCCACACAATTCCGGGTTTCAAGTAAACGAAGACAGAAGTTCTGATAAAACTCACCTCTGTTTTTCTGTGTACGTACCAGCCATCCACCTCCTTCGGTATTGGCATATCCAGTTCCCTGATAACTGGCATCTTCTGCTTTCGTATAGAATTCCGAAACTAAAAAAGGTTTCGTTCCACACCAAACTTTCAGGTTTGCCAAGAAATCTGCTTCCGGTTGCCAACGGGCATAATAATTGATAGAAACAAGATCGCAATAACGGGCACAAACTTCCACCACTTTCTGATTGTATTTGCTCCAGTCATGCAGACGTGTCCCCAAAATCAAATGCTCTTTATCATATCGTCTGACGGTAGCGGTAGTCAACTGATAATAATAATCAGCAACCATCCCCCGAAAGTCTTCCTGATTTTTCTTGGTGATCGCTCCGGCAGAAGCTATACCGTTATCCCGCATGAACTTTTCTGCATACTCACGAGCTGCTTTATAGCGTTCGGGTAAGGACAAGAAATGTTTCAGATCAATTCCTCGCAAAGGGTCAGTATTCTGATAACTGGCAAACGGCAATTCATTGTCAAGATAGAAACCTATAAAATGCCGGTCACCGGCAAATAAAGCTGACTTCTCTTGTACGAGACGATCTATGTACGTAGCAAATGTCGGTTCGAAAAGAAGAACGAGACGATTATACTTGTCATCATCAAACGCGTAGCCCAAATTCTTGCTCATATCCCACATAAAGGTACGGAGCAGATACAGATTCTCTGCATAAGCAATCTTTTGCGTCTTAGGTGTCAACAAGTTAGCACGTACTGCAGCAGGAAATACTTCAATACGGTTCGAACCATACGAAATATAGTTTATATGATTGTCTGCCAACAGTTTGCCTGTCTCTTCACTCCATCGCGCCTCACTACCGTATCGAGTACTGAAAGCCTTCTTATGAGCAGTAGATTCTCCCGGACGAACATGCTGAATTCCATGAATGATAACAGCTCCATTATCCGGATCCAGTAAATAAGAACGGCCTCCACAACTAGCCACTCGGAAAAAGCCTTCTTTTCCAACCACAGAAGAGGGTTGCAAACCGATTCGTCCTCCCCATGCAGTCCGGCTATAATCCGAAGAAGGAGTATACCAATTCATATTATCAATGGTACGTGTTTCCCTTGAATCTGCCGTTGTCCATGCTTGGAATGTTCCGTTCTGCCATTTCCGGTATTCAACGTTCAAAAAAGTATATTCATCTTTTTCCAAAGGAGTATCTCCTCCTTCCGGTTTCAAAGGTTCTATTTCGTTGGAAGAGGAGGAACAACTAAGCGCTAACTGCATCAGTCCGACCAAAGATAAAAAGAGGAAATACCTATATATTATATGTTTTCTCATATTACTTTCAGCTACCGCACATTATTACTTAACCAATGTGCTTGTTATCAATCGCATCTTTCGTATATTCTATCTAAGTTCACCGGGATAGCTGTTAATAACTCTCGCGTTGGCTATTAATAGAAAAGTTATCCTCCACTAGGAGAGAACTTCCTTCCCCCTTGTTGCAAACTTCTTTTATCCTTATTATAAACTATAAACGCAAGCTTTGTTTTTATAATTGCAAGTTTTGTTTTTATAAACGCAACTTGCATTTATAAAAACGTAAGCTTCGTTTATAGTTTGTATCGGACAGAGAGCAACTTTACTCCCAATGAAAGGGAAGTTTAGTCTTAATAGAAAAGAACTTTTCTATTAAGACTTCAGACGGTAGGTAATACTACCCTACTTACTTCTTCTTAGGGAATTTGATTTCAACAGTTGCTATCTGTTTGGTCGTATTATTATCCATCTTACCGGAGACATCAAGAACTTTCATAACACCATATCTTTCTCCACCAGCACTTGAATTCCCCCCAGTCTTAAATCCAATCACACTACCAACAAAGTTCTCAATTGTCATATATACCTTCTGATCCGCATTTCCTTTCAAATATTCATTCTGAATAGAGGAACGGGAAGCTGTATCATAATCAAAATCTGTAGGGAATAGGACATATTTAGTCATATTCTTTGCCGGCAAGTTACTCAATGTTTTTCCACCTGATCCTTTATACAAGCTATTTTTCTGATCTACATTTTCCATAGAATAAAAGCGGAAAGAAAGAACACCACTGTTAGAATTTATAAAGAACTTTATATCAACATTCCTAGCGCTTTCCACACTGGAAATAGCCTCATCCACCGAATACGTCTTCATGTCATTCAATGAGATCAGAGCAAACGGTTCTGCATTTGCTAATATATGGCTACCTACCTTAATCTGGACAACTTCCATATTCACATAAGTCCTTACAATCCCTACTACTTCTTTACCCTCTCGACCGTCAGAAACAACCACTTTTAATTGGGACGTTTCTTCTGTTAATTGTACTTTAGGTGTATAATCAAAGTTCTTATTGTCACCACCTATCTCCTCACGGAATATTTCTGTACTTATACCATTTTCCACTCGGGATATAGCTACATATTTTACGCCACGAACCGATTCAATATGCATTGGAACTTCCGTATCTACTCCTTCATCAGTAGTAATTAGCTCTTTACCCAAGGTCAATACAGGAACCGGAACTGTCTTATATGACACCTGCAAAGTAGAAATTGTGATATTACCATATATATCTTCTGCTTTCACTTTAAAGCCCTTATCACCTTCTTTATATTCTATCAATTCATCATACTCATACGTTTTGTCGCCATTCAGTATATCACCGCCTTTCGATGTTTGTCCGTCTACAGAAACCAAGAATCTTTCTACTTTCTTCAAACCAGCTTCCGAAACAATTTTAAAAGTGGTACGAGGCATTACCGGGTTTTCATCCATCTCATCATATACAATCTCTTCCGGATCGAATGTAATGACAGGACGTGCCATTACATCGGTAACAGCAATTGGTAAAGTCCCACTCGTAACATGATTCAGTTTATCCGTAGCTTCAATGATAAAAGCTTCATAATTTGCATTGTACTCCAAGTTTTCAGACAAGCTGTAAGAGTTGGGATTGAAAAAGTCGGTTACAGTTTTATATTCTGTCACTCCCTCCACCGTCTGCAATTTCATTGTCACGCTCTGAAGCCCTGCCTGTGATTTAATAACAGCCACTACCGGCAGATTGTCTACTTTATTCAAATCAACGTCCAGCTGCTCCATAGGAAAATAGATCACAGGAGCCGCTGCATTAGGATCCAGTCCATCATTATCGTCGCCACAGGCAGCAAAGCCCAAGCAAAGTCCTAATATTAATAAGGCATATATTTTACGAATCATAATTAGTTCTCTTTTTAATTAACTGTGGTTATTTGGAATATTTGCAATAGTTCTCAAATATATGAATCACACCATTTGTCGGCAGAATATTGCTAGTCTTAGCTTGCCGTTGCGGAGATTTTCCGTTGCTTCCGGTCTGATTCACCAGAATCTTACCTACTGCAGCCTGCCATGGATTTTTCCAAACAGACATTGTCATCAATCCAGTCTCACCTTTCAGCATAGTTAAGACGAACATCGGTTCTACCTGCAATTGCCCATAAGAACTATATTCTCCATCTACAATATGATAAAGCAACATATTCTTCACCTTTTCTTTATCACAATCTGTAATGGAAGCTACGCCTGCAAATTCATTCTCCCGATAAAGCTGCATACCGGCATTATTCAAAGCCAGAAAAGTATATTTATTATCAGTCTGGGTATAATAGTCCTTCAAACCTGTATACTCAATAGCTGCTATCAACTCCGAGAACATATCTTTGTGATCCTGAAAATATTCCCACGCTGTCACTTTTACATACGGATCATCCACCGAAGGCTCATAATCATAGTTCTTTTGCAAGTCCAGATCACAACCGGTCAATGCTAAAATTGTCCAACAAAAGAAAAGAGTCTTATATAATATTGTCTTTTTCATTGCTTCTACCTTTTTAGTTGTTAGTATTACCATAATACGTATTCTGCACAATCTTCGGATTTTCCAAGATATGTGAATAGTGGATCGGGAAAAGTTCATTGCCGTCCTGCTCCATTCCGTTGATAGGTTTCATCACTTCCTTCCACTTTCCGGTACGCAGCAAATCAAACCAACGGCGTCCTTCACCGGCTAACTCCACCTGACGTTCACGCAAGATATAATTGACTACCTCTTCTTCTGAAGCAAAATCATTTTCAGTCAGTGTATTCAATCCGGCACGGTCACGTACAGTTTTTACTAAATCCAAAGCTTCCCCCCATTTTCCCTGATGAGCACGAGCTTCAGCTTGCAGCAACATCATATCTGTGTAACGATAGATGGGATAGGCTACTTCGCATGTCTTATTCAAAGAGTTACTGATGTCACCTGCCATATATTTACGCAATTCATTTCCATTTTGATAGTATTTCACCGTAAAGTCTTTACGCTGGTCACCTTGCATATCCTTTTCATCAAAGATACTCATAAACTTATCAGACATAACTGCTGCACGATTTCCTGAACCGGAAAACCATTGATACATATAACTGTAACCATTCGTGCCGACTTCATCCATGTTGAAATGAACAAGGAAAATAAACTCTCTGGAGTTATATTCATCATTTTCCGGTGTATCATCAGAAGGTTTATTAGTCAGCTCTTCCGTAAACATGGTATGCCAAGTAGCAATGTTAGGTTCGAAGTCTACAAAACGACCGCCTTTTTTGGAAGCAATAGTTGCCATCTTATCGATGGTCTGATCAGCCAGATTATATTCTTTACTCCACATATAAGCATCAGCCATGATGGCCCATACGCCACAGATAGAAATGCGTTTACGTTCGTAATTCTTGTTACGGTTTATCAGTCCTTCCGCTTTCTTCAGATCCGGAAGAATGACATGTTCCAAAATGTAGTTTTTATCCGTACGCTCTTTGTAGATGGCTTCCGAATACTTTTCAGTAGGTTCTGTAAACAAAGGTACGTCTCCCCAAACACGGATAGCATAGAAGTAGGCCAAAGCACGCAATGCATAAGCTTGTCCGAGATAGTCATTTCGGTCTGCCACATCAGGCATACTGATATTAGGAACATATTTAATAGCCAGATTTGCCTGGTTAATCATCTGATACAGAGTCGTCCACTTTGCACATTTCTCATCCGTAGACATTAGGTTGTTGATAACACGTGCCTGATCGGCCATTACCGGTGCTCCGGGAGCTACATTATCCGAACGAAACTCACCCCAATAGAAATAATTCTCCCGTAAAGTGGAACGTAACAATCCATAGATTTCATTTATACCTGCCTTAGCGTCACGGGCAGTCTGCCACATGTCACCTGCCGGAATTTCACTTACCGGTTCCTCATTCAGAAAGTCTGAACAGCTATTCAATGATAGAGCCAGGCATACAGCTCCAACAAAATATTTTATATTCTTCATACGATATCTTCAATTAAAAGTTTGCAGAAAAACCAATACCATATTCTCTCTTTCTCGGATAACGGTAAGAGTCTTTACCTACCTGCAGAGGATTGTTGGTAGAGAATTCAGGATCGAATCCCGAATAGTTGGTCCATGTCAAGGCGTTGTTTACAAAAGCGTAGATATTTATATTCTTCAACATCAGCTTCTTTATCCAGTTTTCAGGAAGATCGTATGCTACACGTATGTTCTGCAAACGAATAAATGAAGCATCTTCCAGATAGAACGAGTTACCCATACGGGCATTGTTGTAATCATCATTATACGGACGCGGATAGATTGCCTGGTCACCCGGATGCAACCACATATTATGGATGACTTCCGGTGAAGGAGTAGTTCCGGTGTATTTGAACATATTACGATTATGTTCGGCTGCATTATAAATCTGTCCTCCCAATGAATAATAGAATCCTAAGTATAAACTCAAATTCTTCCAAGTCACCGTTGTATTCAAACCACCGGTTACATCAGGCATGGCATTACCGATCACCATACGGTCATTATCATCAATCACACCGTCACGGGTTCCTTCCGGTTCCTCCCAGTTGTAATCTCCCCCACGGAACGGTTTGCCGTTCGGCAACGTTTTCTGACGGATATTACCTGCATATTCCTTTCCATCCAACAAATATTTGTACTGGAATACACCATTCTCAAACACCGGAGTCAGTTGTTCCCATTTATCAGTGAAAGCATTCGATTCGTCGTATGCAAAGACACCGGCGCTTTTAAATCCGTAGAAGTCACCCACACGGCCACCTTCCTGCATCCACCAGATATCACCTTCCATATATGCCTTACCTTCAGACAGCTTCTCAATACGGTTGACGTTTCTGGAGATATTGAAAGAAGCATTCCACTTCCAGTCCTTCGTGCGGATAATATCACCGGTAACAGCTATTTCAAAGCCTCGGTTACTCATTTCACCGACATTGGTTTTCATATATGCAAAACCGGATTCTTTAGGCAATTGGTAGTTTGCCAGCAAACCGTCTGTATATTTATCATAATAATCGGCAGTGATTGTCAAACGGCTATTCCAGAAATTCAAGTCCAGACCAAGGTTGAATTGTTTAGTTTCCTCCCATTTCAGATTGTCTTTACCGATACGAGTCGGAATAACGCCACCCACTCCGTCATAAATAGAATTCGGAGAATAAGAGTAGATATAGTCGTAGTTGCCGATTGCTTCGTTACCCGTGATACCGAAACTTGCACGGATCTTACCATCTTCGAGAAACTTTTTCGAGAATTTCATGAATTTCTCATCCGAGAAGCGCCATCCCACAGATACGGAAGGGAAATTACCCCATTTGTTCTCTTTGGCAAAACGAGAAGAACCGTCACGACGCATAATGGCATTAAGCAAATATCTTCCTTTATAATCATAAGTCACACGGGCAAAAATGGAAGCCATAGAGTGATTGCTTAATGTGGAGCCTGTAGATGACAAATCCAGGTTTGCGGCAAAAGCATTCATTGTATAGATAAAATCTGTAGACGAGTTTATCCCCACAAATGTTTCGTTTTCATAACGCCACTGCTGTGCACTAACACCTACCATGGCCGTAAAATTATGATCTTTTATTTTGCGTGCATAAGTAAGGATGTCTTCATTCATCCAGTTCCAGTTCAGGTAATTATAAGAATAACCTTTATTCTGTTTCTGCCATTCGTCGGTGATAAGACTCGGTTCGAGTTTTTTGCGTTTATCCAGATAGAAGTTGGCATTAATATTGGCTCTGAACTTCAAATACTTGTTGAATTTGATTTCAAAGAACTGGAAGAAGTTAGCCTTATAAGAATCAGTAAAGTCGGTGGTATAATTGACCTGCGCAATAGGATTCTTCTGACCGTTAAACACTCCGACCAAAGAGCCATCCGGATAATAAGTATTGAAATAAGGACGACGAGTCAACACTGCGCTCAATAAAGTACCTTCATTCAGACCTTTCTTTTTAGAATAAGTCAAAGAAATACGGCTACCCATATTCATCCAGTCTGTCGGTGAATAATCGGAGTTGATACGAGTATTTAGTCTCTGGAAACCTGTATTGGAAATAATACCTTTCTCATTATAATAACCGGTATTGATGAAATATTTCAATTTCTTTGTACCACCCCCTACACTGATATCCACCTGATCTTTTTGTGCAGTGCTTGTAATCATGTCCAGATAATCGTTATCCACATTAAAGAAAGAGTTCAACGGATCATTCAGTATATCACTACTTTCATCCGGATTACCTCCGCCGTATGTTTCAAAATACTCTTTACGATACTGGTCGTACAACAAACGTTCTTTACGGTTTGCCTGTGGAACCTTGTGAGACAATGTACCCCACGAGTGATTATACTTGATATCAATACGGGCTTTACCTTCCTGCCCACTTTTGGTAGTGATAATAATCACACCGTTCGCCGAACGAGAACCGTAGATAGCTGCAGAAGCGGCATCTTTCAAAATCTCCATAGAAGTGATATCATTCGTATTGATACCGTCGATACTTTCCAAAGGCACACCGTCTACGATATAAAGAGGAGTAACCCCTTCGGCAGAGAACGTGGAAGTACCACGTATTTTGATAGAAGAAGATTCACCGGGCTGTCCGGAACCGGATACCACCTGTACACCGGCAGTAGTACCCTGCAATGCTTCAAAAACATTAGTAGCCATTTTTTGCTCAATGGCCTCGCTTGAGATGGAAGTAATAGCTCCTGTTACATCACGCTTTTTCATCGTACCGTAACCCACTACCACTACTTCGTCCAATAGCTTAGAGTTCTCTTCAAGCGTAATATTCATTGTTTTATCTTTCACTACCACATCTTTAGGGGTATATCCCATGAATGATACAGTCAAAGTAACTCCCTTCTTCGAAACATTCAATGAGAAATTACCATCTAAATCTGTAATTGTTCCATTAGATGTTCCCTTTTCCATCACATTGGCGCCAGGCAAAGGAAATCCTGTTTTATCCACAATAACTCCCTTCACTGCAAACCCGCCTTGAGCATAAGCCGGATTGACAAGGAAAAAGAGACTCAAGGAAATCAAAAGGAACGACTGAAGCAACCGCACTTTTGTCCTACTCTGCAAATTTTTCATAACTAGAATAAAATTAAATTGGTTAATTATCAAGGTTTTACTCACTACTTAATTAATTGGGGAAAATATATTGATTCTCTCCAATAAGATGTTATCTTTTATTTATTATATGGATATTTGTCTTTCATAATACTACACAATAATTATTATATTAGAATAAAGATTACACAGTACCCGGTCTACCAAATGAAAGTGTGTGCGGACACACCTAACCAAAGAAAACTCAAGTACAAGCTGGCATTATCCAACGCCACAAAAGTATCGCATTTGAATATATTGCACCCTATCGAATTGTTCGTTTTATCTAGTCTAAAAATTCAGATGACTTATTTTAATCACTTCACAGAGGGTTCGGAGGAGGTATTATGAGCTTTTCGGTATTGCGTAGGAGCAATATCAAAAAGTTCTTTAAAGCATTTATTGAAGTATTGAGGATTTCCAAATCCTAACCGGTAAGCAATATCCGATATATTCATTTCCGGAGAATTCTGCAGAAAATATGCCGCTTTTTTCAGACGCAGATTCATGATAAAATTATTTGGCGTACTTCCCGTGATACCTTTTATCTTCTGGAATAAGACAGTACGTCCCACCCCCATCTCACGTGAGAAGACATCTACACTGAATTCGGGATTTTCCATATTATCTTCCACTACCTGCGTCGCTTGTTCGATAAACCTCTGATCGAGTTCATTCGTTGCAATCTTCTCCGCTTTGCTATCCAGCTGGTGGGCATATTTATTCTGTAAAAGTCTGCGGGTATTAATCAGATTATTGCATTGCATCACCAGCCGCCGCATATTAAACGGCTTCACCACATAAATATCCGCTCCAATTCTCAATCCTTCCAACTCACGTTCGGGTGCACTAAGGGCAGTCAGAAGAACGACGGGTATATGACAAGTTTCAATATTGTTCTTAATTTTAGCACACAATTCCGTTCCGGGCATTCCGGGCATCATAATATCCGAAATAACCAGATCAGGTTGCATCATCTTTACTTTTTCATACCCTTCCTCACCATCACTTGCAGTTTCAACCGTGTATAATGGAGAAAAGATATCTACAAGGATATTTCTGATTTCTTCATTATCATCAATAACCAACAGCTTGCAGTCAGTAGTCCCACTCTCACTTTGAGCCGACTGTACCTCCTTAACCAATAGTTCTTTATCTTCCGAATAATAAATATATTCCTTATCCTGCTCCGGTTCAATCCGGGAAACAGAAGAATCAAAGTGAGCATCTCCTTTCTTCAGAGTGACCTTAAAACATGAACCTTTCCCCAACTGACTTTCTACAGTTATATCTCCCTGATGAGCTTTCACAATCCCCTGACTTAAAGCCAGCCCGATACCTGTTCCTCCATACTGTCCGATATTCTCGGCCTGATAGAACCGCTCGAATATCTTCACGTAATCTTCCTCGGATATTCCTGCCCCATTGTCTGAAACGGAAAACATACATTCATCCGCTCCATCAGCCAATTCCATACTGATACTTCCACCGTCTGAAGTATATTTAAAAGCATTCGACAGCAGGTTATTAACCACTTTCTGCAATTGCATACGATCTCCCCACACGAGGCATTGCTCACAGTCAGCATGCAAAACAAACGAAATATTCCTGTTAGCTGCCAATTCTTTGAACAATACATAATGCTCTTTAAGTAAAGAATATAAATCAAATTGAGAAACTTTCAATTTCAAAAGTCCCTGCTCCTGTTTTCGGAAATCAAGCAACTCCGTTATCAATGATTTCAGGTTACCGGCATTTTTATGTATATTCAGTAATTTCGAATAAGCATACGTAGACAACTTACCGGAATTCAACAACAGATCAACCTGCCCCAGGATAAGGGTAATAGGGGTTCTGATTTCATGTGAGATATTAGTGAAGAAACGCAGTTTGGATTGGTTCATTTCTTCAATATATTGTTTCTCACGAAGTTCAAAATCCAATGATGTTTTCAAGAACAGCCGAATTCTATATTCTCTCACCACAAAGAACAGAATCGTCAGAATCACACACACATAAATAGTATAAGCCCACCAGGTGGCATAAAAAGGTGGTGTGATCGTTATATGAAGAGATCTGATTACTTCCGGAAAGTTCTTCAATCTGATCTCAAAAACATAATCGCCCGGAGATATATTTGTATAGGTAATATCATTCCCCAAACGATTCTCACTCCATTCGTCATTAGAACCTATCAACCGGTATTCTACCTCACCACCGCCAATATGCAGAAAGTTATCTGTCGAGAAACCGATAGAAAACACATTCTGCAAATAATTCAATTTAATCCGGTCGGTATAGGCAAAGGACTTATTTAGGATGCCGGTTTGATCGCCTGTGGTAATCTCTTTATTATTGACATACAAATGCGCCAACTCCAAATCATATATTTTCGGAGGATAGGACAAACTACTTTCACGAATGGCAACCAGTCCGGTAGCTCCTCCCATATAAATATCATGATTGCGGGATACATGCATGGATTTCCTATTAACAAGAGTCAGCGGAAATCCCGTTTTAGAATTGAAGTTTATCACTTTCCCGTCTTTCTGTTCCAACACAGACAATCCATGTCCGGTACCAATCAATAAATTCCCGGAAGGAGTTTCGCCCAACACTCTGATATTTTCTCCCGATAATACGCTTTCAGGAGTATGCAAACGAAACAAACGCTCTTTCTTATCCAACAAGAAAAGCCCGTTGCCATGTGTTCCGACCCAAATGTTTCCCTTTCGATCTTCATAGATGACATTGACTAGCTCTTTTTGAGATCTGACCTGCTTCTTCAGACTTATCCTATACGTTTCAAACCGTCCTTCATCAATCACATAAGCTACACAACCATCATCGGAAGCAAACCATAGCCGGTTTTTCGAATCAAGCAACAAAGTGTTATAATTATGTGTAAACAACTCCTTTTGATGAAACAACACTTCAGTTTTTAAGGTCTGTTTATCCAGACTAACAACTGCAGATGTTGTACCTACATACAATTTACGAGGAGTGTCGGCCAAGGCAAACAGAGCTTCTCCCACACTTTCCTCGCCGAGCGGTTCGAGGTCATATATATCATTCCGATAGTTATCAAGATGAAAACAGTTGACCTTGTTTGTAAAGTCAGCGGCAATCCACAAGCAGTTATTAGCCTCATCAAAAACGACATCTTTCAGATAATCCGTACTAAAATGATATCCGGTATGCGCATTAAAATGCTTGAATGTTCCTTGTTCCGGTTGATATAAATCCAGTCCTCCACCTTCTGTGCAAATCCATATATTTCCGGATTTATCTTCTGCCATAGCACCCACCACCGGAAAAGACAATCCGGTATCCGAAGCATGATAATGTACAAAATGTTGATATTCCGGTGAGAAGAAGTTCACGCCGCCCCAATAGGTCCCCACCCAGACAGTTCCTTGTTTGTCCGTATAAAGAGAAGTCACCGAACGATTGGACATAGCCCCCACCCGGTTAGGATCCGCCTGATAATGAAATATTTTCCCGGTAGCCACCTCAATCTTACTCAATCCGCTTCTGTAACCTACCCATATATTCCCTTCCAAATCCTGACATAGCGCTCTTGCCATATCATCCCGGACCGTGTAAACACTCTTGTCGTTATAATCATAATGATGTATGACTGCACCTTGAGGTGAAAAACAGAAAACACCATGATCCTGCGAACCAACCCAAATATTCTGATCGTTACTTTTTATCAGTTTCATCACCTTGATTCCGGGCAAATACAGCGACATCGATCCACAAGTATCCACACGCATCACCCCGCCATCTTTCAAAGCAACCCAAAGATTTCCTTCCGAACCTTCTACCATTGTCGGCCCGGTGTCCGGCAAATGTACCTCCGCATACATTGGCTTCACGGAACGGGTATTCTTATCATACAAGAAGAGTTTTCCCCCTTCTGCAATCCACACTCCCAACTTTCCTTTGGCAAGAGTGGAAGGAGAAGACACCGGAAGAATATAATATTTCTCCGTTTCAAGGTCGAACTGGAAAAGTCCGGTAGAAGTCAAGAGAAAAAGACTCCCCTGGCCGTCCTCCACCATCTGGGTGACATATAGATTACCGTAACTGATGGAATCGTTATGAAAATGATTAAAGACTTTGATATGATTGCCATCGAAACAATTCAGACCATCCAGCGTGGCAATCCATATACGCGACTTCTCATCCTGGCAAATATCGCTCACCGTTATTTGCGACAATCCATCCTCCACACCCAATGTTCTGAACTTATATTCCTGTGATTGAAGAGGAGATATAAATCCTAAAAGAGATAACAGAATAAGAAAATGGATCTTAGATAGTTTTTGTCCGCGCATATCAAGAATGATGGTTTATAACACATTAATCTTACCACAAAAGTAACTGTTTTTATGATATTCCCAAAATCAGAGCCAAATAACTAATAGATATGGACTTCATCCTATTCATTCTTCCCGCCCGAACGAACGATACTCCAACGGAGTAAGTCCCGTACGTTTCTTGAAGAAAGAGAAAAAATATTCGGTTGACTGGAAACCTAGAAAAAAAGAAATCTCTTTTACTGACTGGGAAGTTCCCACCAGCATTTGTTTAGCTTTACGAAGTTTCAATTCCTGGAAATATTTAGCCGGAGCATAACCTGTATACTCCTTAAAAACACGTCGAAACCATGAATAACTAATATTGAGTCGCATAGCCAACTCTTCCGGGTCCACATTGCCGGAAACATTTTCATTCATAATGATTTTTGCCTGTTCGATCTTCTGATCCACATCACTCATCTCGAAAACCTTATTCTTGGAGACGGAAAGAATCATCCCTATCATGTGGAGCACAATCCCGGAAAGATATTGTTGCGCGGAAATCTTATCCGCTTCGGCTACGGCAAGAGCACGGGAGAATAATGAGACTAACTCTTCATTAAGGCCTATTTCCAGTATTTGCTGTTCCTGCGACAAAAAAGCATCATCAACAATGGCGTCTATCATAGGCCCCTCGAAACCGATATAATATTCCGTCCAACCAGTCTGCCGCAACGGGCGATAAGTATGCCATTGTCCGGGAAACAATACCATCAGCCGACCTTTACAAACTTGCTTTTCAGAGGTAGAATCAGATGAAAACAAACCACGCCCCTTGGTAATATATACCAATTGATACTCACGAAGCACTCTTCCTTTTTCTGCATTAAAAAAGTAACCGGAAGGATGCTCTTTCAACGGATAAGGTGAATCGGGAGGAATGGATTGATAGCCGACGGTATTTACCCATAGCCCGAATTTACGGTCCATGTCATTTACAATCAGATATTTAAATTCTAATCCTAAACTATTATCCTCGATCATACCGATGTGTTTTCATGTAATTGAGTTGGACAAAAATAGGAATTATTTTCAGAAAAACACCACAGATTACACAGATTTACACAGATTATTTTCTAATCGGAAGCCGATATTTAAGAATTAAATCTGTGTAAATCTGTGTAATCTGTGGTGAAAAGAACTTCCGCAAAAACGAACTTTAGAAAGCTTTGCGATATAGAGCTTCGATATCTGCTACCGAAGTAGGACGAGGATTACCGCCTGTACAAACATCATTGAAAGCAGCTACAGCCAGTGCAGGAATATCTTCTTCCTTCACATTGATTTCATGTAATTTCTGCGGTATATTGATACTGGCAGAAAGTGCTTTCACTGCCTCAACAGCCGCTTTTACTCCCTCGGCTTCACTCATTCCGGTAGTGTCCACTCCCATTGCTTTCGCAATATGGATATATTTCGGAGCTGCCGGAGATTCAGCATTGTATTCCATCACATACGGCAACAATAAGGCATTGGCTACCCCATGAGGAGTATCATAGAACGCACCTAGCGGATGCGCCATTGAGTGAACAATTCCTAAACCGACATTCGAGAATCCCATACCGGCAATATATTGTGCCTGTGACATAGCTTCGCGGGCTGCCACATCTTTACCATTATCCACAGCTGCTTTCAAGTTTTGAGCAATCATTTCAATGGCTTTCAATTCGAACATATCGCTCATTACCCAGGCACCCGGAGTGATATAACTTTCGATGGCATGAGTCAAAGCATCCATACCGGTAGCTGCAGTCAGTCCTTTTGGCATTGAGTACATCAGTTCAGGGTCTACGATAGCTACGGCAGGAATGTCGTTCGGGTCTACACAAACCATTTTCTTGCGGGCATCTTCATCAATAATCACATAATTGATCGTTACTTCGGCAGCTGTTCCGGCAGTAGTAGGCAGCGCGAAAGTAGGCACCGCTTTGTGTTTGGTATCGGCTACCCCTTCCAGAGATTTCACGTCTGCAAAATCCGGATTGTTCACAACAATACCGATTCCTTTGGCAGTATCGATGGAAGAACCGCCGCCCAAAGCAACGATAAAATCGGCTCCGGAAGCTTTGTATGCCGCCACACCGTTTTGTACATTTGCAATCGTAGGGTTCGCTTTTACATCACTATAAAGTTCGTAAGGAATCTGATTTTCATCAAATACTTTAATGATTTCGGCAGCCACACCAAACTTGATAAGATCTTTATCCGTTACAAAAAAGGCTTTCTTAAAGCCACGTCTGGCTGCTTCCACAGCAATGACACTACGGCATCCGGCACCGAAGTACGAAGTTTCGTTTAAAATAATGCGATTCATGGTTATCTATTTGTTTAAAGGGTTAACCGCAGCACCTTCCAGGGTAGAAAATGCCACGGTTTCTAAAGTAATTAAAATCAATGACTAGTATAAATCTTATTTAGGAAGATTGAAAGCTACTGACATTTCTTTCATCTGTTCCTGACTCATACCATCCGGTTCGAAGCCCATATTTTTAGCTGCGATATAAATCAGAGCCGACTTATTGAGTACATCAATCTGATCGAATGCCTGCATCGCATCGCAATCCACTGCAAATACGCCATGTTTCTCCCACATCACCACATCGTAATCCTGCAATTCTTTGATGGTAGCTTCAGCCAATTCCACCGAGCTAGGTAATTTATAAGGAATGATACCCAAACCACGCGGGCAGAATGCCTTTGTTTCAGGAATCATACTCCACAACAGATTGGTAGCCACATCTTTTTCCAGAAATTTCGGACAATGTGTCATGGCAATCAGTTCAATCGGGTGTGTGTGTACAGATGCTTTATAAGGAGAGTTTTTGCTCAATAGGTCATTGTGTACGCTCAAGTGAGAAGGTAATTCCGATGTCGGGGCTACAGCCTCATCCGCAATAATCACATAGCTGGCACAGTCATCCAGAATACGGATTACCGAACCATTTTCCATCGGCCAGCGGGCTAAATCACGCATGCGTTTATTAGTTCCCTTGCAGTAGAAATAGCAGCCTTTCAGATAAGGAAGAGTCACACCGATAGATTTTACTTCGCTGATCGGCTTCATCTGACGGATTTCATCGTCTACAAACTCTGTGATATTAACAGTGATATTACCACCATTACGTTCAGCCCATCCTTTCTGCCACAAGTATCCGGCAACTTCTGCTACCTTGTTTACTTCTTTGGCAAGTGCCGGACGATTCTCTAAAATTGATTTCATTATATATATATTTTAATTAGGCACGGATTACATGGATTTTGCCGCAAGTTATAAAAAAACTGCGTAATCCGTGTAATCCGTTCTTGATTTTTTTAAAACAAATTTGGGAATACTAAAGAGAAGATAAGTACGATCAGACCAGCTATCAGCACAGTTATGGTCTTGTTTGACACCCCTTTCCATTCTTTCAGAATTATTCCCCAAACATTACTAAAGGTTACGTTCAATGCCATCAGGATACACCAGGAGAAAGCCAGTAACACCGGGCTTTCGGTGAGGAAGCTCTTACCCATTTCCAATCCGAAAAACTGCATATACCATAGTACACCAGCCAACGCACAGAACACTAGATTATTGCCCCACATTTTTCCTTTAGCATAGTCACCCATCGATTTATTAGCTACATTCTGTTGCAAACAGTAAGCTGCATTTGTCAGGAAGCCTCCAAGCGTAACTAGAAAGATAACCGGAAGACCGGCATAAAGTCCTTCCACTCCACCAGCCAAAGCGGCTTCTTTGATAGGTGTTCCCGCATCCAGTCCCAAAGCAAAGCAGGCACTCATGACACCAGCCAAAAGTGCAACCAGTAACCCTTTTGTCAATGCAAAGTCTTTTACGGCAGCACGTTTTTCTTCTTCACTCATGTTTTGCGCACGCAAGCTACCGGCATACCCGATAATAGCAATACCTGCCAACGTGATGCAAACACCCAACAAAAGAATCAGCCCGTTACCTTCAAACAAGTTTGTACCGGCAAAAAGAGCCGGAAGAAGGGTACCGAAACCGGCACAAGTACCCAGTGAGATACTCTGTCCGAGCGCAACACCCAAATAGCGCATGGAAAGTCCGAAAGTCAACCCTCCTACTCCCCACAATATACCATAAAAGATGCTCATTCCAGCACCTCCTGCTCCCCACAAGTCGAACAAACTGCTCTCTTGGGGTACACCCAGTAGTGAACCCAGGAACGGGAACACTAACCAGGCAAATACACCTTGTATTAACCAGAAGCTTTCCCAGCTCCATTCTTTTACCTTTTTGATAGGTACATAAGAACTGGACTGGCAAAAGCTACCGATGGCTATAATCAATAAGCCGATTAAGATTTCCATAACTTATCGTTTAGAAGTTACTTCGGCTTCGTACTTTTCAATTTCTGCGATGAAATCTTCACCAACAGGAACATTGTTCTTCAAGCAGAACATATCCCAAACTGCATTCCAAGGAAGCGCCTTTTCTTCTTCGAGCAAAGCCAGACGTTGGAATCCCTGTCCGTTTGCTTCGTATTCGCGCAACTTGGCAATCGGTTCGAGCAGAGCACGAGTCATACATTTCTGTGCGGCACGACTACCGATTACGTATGCACCAATACGGTTGATAGATGCATCGAAGTAGTCAAGACCATAATGTACACGGTCCAAAGCACCGCAGCGAACGATTTCGCTGAACAGTTCCATTGTCGGATCATCCATGATAGTAACATGGTCTGAATCCCAACGAACCGGACGGCTCACGTGCAACATCAATTCAGGCACATAAAGCAACAGTGAAGATACTTTATCAGCTACACTTTCTGTTGGATGGAAGTGACCGGTATCCAGTGTAATCATCTTGTTACGAGAAGCACCATAACCGATATAGAAGTCATTAGAACCCACTGTATAGCTTTCCAGACCGATACCGAACACCTTAGATTCGATACAATCCTTCATATTCTTATATTCGGTAGCGAAGATCTGATCCAAAGAATCTTTCAACAATGCACGATATTTCATCCGATTTACCGTAATATCCTTGCTTCCGTCATGTACCCAAAGATTCATGATACACGGATCCCCTTGTGCCTTACCCATTTCTTCCGCAACGGCACGACAGCGTTTGGTATGTTCAATCCAGAACTGACGGATGCCTTCATCAGGATTAGAAAGAGACAAGTCACCTGATTTCGGATGAGAGAAAGAAGTAGAGTTGAAATCGAGCTTCATGTTATGTTCTTTACCCCATTCGATCCAGCTCTTGAAATGTTCCGGTTCTACCTGGTCACGGTCTACCACCTTACCCTGGAAATCTCCATAGATTTCGTGCAGGTTCAGACGATGAGTACCCGGAATATAAGAAGCAGCTTTCAAAATGTCAGCACGCAATTCATCAATATTACGAGCTTTGCCCGGATAATTACCGGTTGCCTGAATACCTCCGGTCAATGAGCCGGCCTGTACTTCAAATCCTGCAACGTCGTCAGCCTGCCAGCAGTGAAGTGACAAATGAAAATCCTGCATCGTTTTCAATACTTGTTCGGTGTCCACACCTACTGCTGCATAACGTTCCACAGCAATCTCATACGCTTTCTGAATCAGTTCTTCTTTTTTCATGATATTCTATTAGTTTTAAAAATGATTATTCTGTCGATCGTTCTATTTATTTCCGAACGCAATTTTTAAAATGGATATAAGCCGCATCCCAAGCTTCCGTGTCTTGTGGTTGATAAGTCTTCAACGGGATAGAACGGTTAATTAACTGCCGCATACCGGCAACATCCGTCGCTTCGCCTGCCGCCATGGCCTGAATCATCACATTACCGATGGCTGTTGCTTCAGATGGACCGGCTACCACAGGAATTCCTATCGCATTGGCAGTAAACTGGTTCAGCAAATCATTCCGGCTACCTCCGCCAATCACGTGCAATGTTTCAATCGGACGGGGAGAAAGTGAACGCAAATTCTCCAACACCTGGCGATAACGCAAAGCCAAACTTTCAAAGATGCAACGCACTACTTGTCCGCGTTTCTCGGGAACCGACTGTCCGGTAGCCCGGCAATATTCTGTAATAGCTTTTTCCATGTCCGCAGGATTCGCGAAACAGTCATCATCCGGATTAATCAGACTACGGAACGGTTCACAAGCATCCGCCTCACTGATTAATTCAGGATAACTTGTATCTCCCCAATTCAGACGGCAACGTTCCAGCAACCACATTCCACAGATATTCTTCAATAGACGGATAGTTCCTTCCACACCACCTTCATTGGTAAAGTTCAACGCTTCCGTTTCGGCATTAATCACCGGAGCATCCGTTTCAACTCCCATCAGTGACCAGGTTCCGCTACTCAAATAAGCAAAGTTGCGATCCAATGCCGGAACGGCAGCAACAGCAGAACCGGTATCATGGCCGGCTACTGCAATTACAGGAATTGCCCCCAGTCCGGTTATCTTTTGCACTTCTTCCGTCAATACTCCCACCTTTTCACCCGGAAATACAAAACGTCCGAAATTCTTTTCACTCAAACCTACTGCTTTCAGCAACTCCGGTTCCAAACGGCGTGTTTGAGCATTTACCAGCTGCGCTGTCGAAGCAATTGTATATTCCGTCACCATCTCTCCGGTCAGCATATAACTTAATGCATCCGGCATAAACAGAATTTTATCTGCCGCCTCCAATGCGCTGTCGTGATTGCGACGTAAAGTATCTAATTGAAAAAGTGAATTAAAATTCATAATCTGAATACCCGTTTTGCCATAGACTTCACTACGCGAAATACGGGAAAAAAGAGCTTCCGGTGCACCTACCGTATGAGGATCACGGTACGCGTATGGTTGACGAAGCAGGTTACCGTCTTTTCCGACGCATACAAAATCCACTCCCCAGGTATCAATACCGATAGAAGCAATGGATTCGCCACGATGAGCCACCAACTTCAATCCGTCAATAATATGACGATATAATGCATAAATATCCCAATAGAAATGTCCACCCACTTCAATCAGGTGGTTAGGAAAACGATTAATCTCTTCCAGATTTAATCCGCCTTCGATGAAAGTTCCTAAGATTGTACGGCCGCTCGTTGCGCCCAGGTCGACTGCAAAAAAGTTTTGTTTCATGGTATTCTGTCTATATATTTAAGGTATCCATTTACCTACATGGCAAAGATAGGCGATTCCCTCCTCCCTTTCCTTATGTATTTTGATTGAAAGGGTATACATTTTGACACAAAACAAAAAAGCAGACTCTCACCGTTTAGCATATTTTTCACTTTTATGCAAAAAAACTTTGGTTTTATGCATATTTTCTCCAAAATAATGCATACTTTTGCGCCATTCTTAGAATAATTATACAATGAAGAAGAAAGCAAATCGGTTAGACGCCATCAAAATGATTATCTCAAGCAAGGAGGTCGGTTCGCAGGAAGAACTGTTGCAAGAGCTGAACCGCGAAGGCTTCGAACTGACACAGGCCACCCTCTCCCGCGACTTGAAACAATTGAAAGTAGCCAAGGCTGCCAGTATGAACGGGAAGTACGTATACGTACTGCCGAACAACATTATGTATAAACGTTCTACCGACCAGAGTGCCGGTGAAATGTTACGTAACAACGGATTTATCTCTTTACAGTTTTCCGGTAACATTGCCGTTATCCGCACCCGTCCCGGTTATGCGAGTAGCATGGCGTATGACATCGACAACAATGAATTCAGTGAAATTCTGGGAACCATTGCCGGTGACGATACAATCATGTTGGTGTTGCGTGAAGGAGTTGCCATCAGCAAAATACGTCAGCTTCTGTCACTCATCATTCCCAATATCGAATAATTATACCTATTATTATATAATAAAGAAATGGACACTCAACAAATAGATGTTATGGTAGCCGACGCCTCACATGAGGTTTACGTTGACACTATTTTGGAAACTATCAGAAATGCTGCCGCCGTACGAGGAACAGGAATTGCGGAACGTACACACGAATACGTAGCGACAAAGATGAAAGAAGGTAAGGCGATTATTGCTCTTTGTGGCGATACTTTTGCCGGATTCACCTACATCGAATCATGGGGAAACAAGCAATACGTGGCTACTTCCGGTCTGATCGTTCATCCCGATTTCCGTGGATTAGGACTGGCAAAACGTATTAAACAAGCTTCTTTCCAACTGGCACGTCTCCGATGGCCGAAAGCAAAAATATTCAGTCTGACCTCCGGAGCAGCTGTCATGAAGATGAACACCGAACTGGGTTATGTGCCTGTCACCTTCAACGAACTGACAGACGACGAAGCTTTCTGGAAAGGATGCGAAGGATGTATCAACCATGATATTCTGGTAGCGAAAAACCGCAAGTTCTGCATCTGCACAGCCATGCTGTACGATCCGACAGAGCCGCGGAACATTAAAAAAGAACAAGAAAGAAATAACATTTAAAAGATACAGCACTATGGAAGAAAAGAAGAAAAAAGTAGTGGTGGCATTCAGCGGCGGACTGGACACATCGTTCACCGTCATGTACCTCGCCAAAGAAAAAGGTTACGAAGTATATGCAGCTTGTGCCAATACGGGTGGTTTCAGCGAAGAACAACTGAAAACAAACGAAGAAAATGCTTATAAACTGGGAGCAGTGAAATACGTGACGCTGGACGTTACCCAGGAATACTACGAAAAGAGCCTGAAATACATGGTTTTCGGAAATGTGCTGCGTAACGGTACTTATCCTATTTCTGTTAGTTCCGAACGTATTTTCCAGGCATTGGCCATCGCACGCTATGCCAACGAAATCGGTGCGGATGCCATCGCACACGGTTCTACCGGAGCAGGGAACGACCAAATCCGTTTCGACATGACTTTCCTCGTACTGGCTCCCAATGTGGAAATCATCACATTGACCCGTGACATGGCATTGAGCCGTCAGGAAGAAATTGATTATCTGAACAAACATGGTTTCAGCGCGGACTTCACCAAACTGAAATACTCTTATAATGTAGGTTTGTGGGGTACTTCTATCTGTGGTGGCGAAATTCTCGACTCCGCGCAAGGACTCCCGGAAACAGCCTACCTCAAACATGTTGAAAAAGAAGGCAGCGAACAGCTCCGCCTGACTTTCGAAAAAGGGGAACTGAAAGCTGTCAACGACGAGAAGTTTGACGACCCGATCAAAGCCATCCAGAAAGTGGAAGAAATTGGTGCAGCATACGGTATCGGCCGTGACATGCACGTGGGTGATACAATTATCGGTATCAAAGGCCGTGTAGGATTCGAAGCAGCTGCTCCGATGTTGATTATCGGCGCCCATCGCTTCCTTGAGAAATATACATTGAGCAAATGGCAACAATACTGGAAAGACCAGGTAGCCAACTGGTACGGTATGTTCCTCCACGAAAGCCAATACCTCGAACCGGTGATGCGTGACATCGAAGCGATGTTGCAGGAAAGCCAGCGTAACGTAAACGGTACGGCTATCCTCGAGCTTCGCCCTCTCTCCTTCTCTACCGTAGGTGTAGAATCGGAAGACGATCTGGTGAAGACTAAATTCGGAGAATACGGTGAAATGCAGAAAGGCTGGACAGCCGAAGACGCCAAAGGCTTTATCAAAGTCACTTCTACTCCGCTACGTGTTTACTATAATAACCACAAAGACGAAGAGATATGATTAAAGCAGGAATCATTGGTGGCGCAGGATATACAGCAGGCGAATTAATCCGTCTGCTGCTCAACCATCCGGAAACTGAAATCGTATTTATCAACAGCAGCAGTAATGCCGGAAACAGAATTACCGACGTACACGAAGGCTTGTATGGAGAAACAGATCTAAGATTCACCGACCAGTTACCTCTGGACGAAATCGATGTTCTCTTTTTCTGCACCGCCCACGGCGATACAAAGAAATTCATGGAAAGTCACAACATACCGGAAGACCTGAAGATTATCGACCTCTCGATGGACTACCGCATTATGAGCGACGACCACGACTTTATCTACGGCCTGCCGGAACTGAACCGCCGTGCCACTTGTACGGCAAAGCACGTAGCCAATCCCGGCTGTTTTGCAACCTGCATCCAGCTCGGTTTGCTTCCGCTTGCCAAGAATCTGATGCTGACGGATGATGTAATGGTAAATGCCATTACAGGAAGTACGGGAGCCGGAGTGAAACCGGGTGCTACCAGTCATTTCAGTTGGAGAAACAACAATATGAGTGTGTACAAAGCATTCGAGCACCAGCATGTTCCGGAAATCAAGCAATCACTGAAACAGCTGCAAAACAGTTTCGATGCGGAGATCGACTTCATTCCATACCGTGGAGATTTCGCCCGTGGTATCTTTGCAACGCTGGTAGTCAAAACCAAAGTAGCACTGGAAGAAATCGTTCGTATGTATGAAGAATATTATGCAAAAGACTCCTTTGTACACATCGTAGACAAGAATATTGACTTGAAACAAGTCGTTAATACTAATAAGTGCCTGATACATCTGGAGAAACACGGTGACAAACTATTGATTATCTCTTGTATCGACAATTTGCTGAAAGGCGCCAGCGGACAAGCGGTTCATAACATGAACCTGATGTTCAATCTGGAAGAAACCGTAGGACTACGTTTGAAGCCTTCAGCGTTTTAATGAAGAATGAAGAATTGCCACAATAGAACAAATTCATTATTGAATACAAAAAGCTATTCATTTGCACTTCGAATTGTACAAATGACTAAATATCTTCGAGAAATGAAACAAGAGTTCATCCTCAGCAAACAAATTCTTCGTTCCGGCACTTCTATTGGAGCTTCAATTCGAGAATCCGAATTTGCCCAAAGCAATGCTGACTTCATTAATAAACTAAGTATATCATTAAAGGAAGCTAATGAAACCGACTATTGGTTGAATCTTTTAAAAGATTCAGATTATATCGATTCTAATGCTTTTAATAGTATGGAGATTGATTGTGGAGAACTCATAGCTCTGCTTGTTTCTTCAATCAAAACTGCCAAAAATAATCAAATGAACCATGAAGTAACCTAATTCTTCATTCTTCATTCTTAATTCTTCATTTAATTATTATGAAATTATTCGACGTATATCCTTTATATAACATCAACATTGTCAAGGGCGACGGTTGCAAGGTATGGGATGAGAACGGAACAGAATATCTGGATCTCTACGGAGGTCACGCCGTTATCTCTATCGGACACGCGCATCCTCACTATGTAGCGATGATCAGCAACCAGGTAGCTAAACTTGGTTTCTACTCAAACTCCGTCATCAACAAGCTCCAACAAAAGGTAGCCGAACGACTGGGAAAGATTTCCGGTTATGATGACTACAGCCTGTTCCTGATTAACAGCGGTGCCGAAGCGAACGAAAATGCACTGAAACTCGCTTCCTTCCACAACGGACGTACCAAAATCGTATCTTTCAATAAGGCGTTTCACGGACGTACGTCTCTGGCGGTAGAAGCGACTCAAAATCCTTCCATCATCGCTCCTATCAACAATAACGGTCATGTCACCTATCTCCCGCTCAACGACATTGAAGCGATGAAACAGGAATTGTCTAAAGGCGACACATGTGCTGTTATCATTGAAGGAATACAAGGGGTAGGCGGTATCAAGATACCGACCACCGAATTTATGCAGGAACTCCGCAAAGCTTGCAGCGAAACAGGAACGATCCTGATTCTCGATGAAATTCAGAGCGGATACGGACGTAGCGGTAAATTCTTCGCCCATCAATATAATGACATCAAGCCGGACCTCATCACTGTAGCCAAAGGTATCGGCAACGGTTTCCCGATGGCAGGTGTCCTAATCAGCCCGATGTTTAAACCGGTATATGGTCAATTGGGAACTACCTTCGGTGGAAACCATCTGGCATGCTCGGCAGCACTCGCTGTGATGGACGTCATTGAGCAAGAAAATCTGATAGAAAACGCAAAGGTAGTAGGCAACTACTTACTGGAAGAACTGAAGAAATTCCCGCAAATAAAAGAGGTACGCGGACGCGGACTCATGATCGGACTCGAATTCGAAGAACCCATCAAAGAACTACGCAGCCGCCTCATCTATGATGAGCATGTATTTACCGGAGCAAGCGGTACGAATGTACTTCGACTGTTACCTCCTCTCTGTCTTACTATGGAGGAAGCAGAAGACTTCCTTGCCCGGTTCAAGAAAGTACTCCGCTCATTTGATTAATAAACAGCCAACGATAAAAGCAGCCTTTATTAGAAATTTATTTCTTATTCCGGCTGCTTTTTGTTTTTTCGTAATTAACTGTTACCTTTGCCTTTAACAACTCATTAAAAATAAGCGTATATGAAAATAGCCATTATCGGTGCAGGAAACATGGGCGGTTCAATAGCCCGTGGCCTGGCAAAAGGAAGTCTGATAGACGATTCGGACATCATTGTGTCCAATCCGAGTGCCGGAAAACTAGAGAAACTGAAAAAGGAATTTCCGGGTATCTCTATCACCAACAGCAATGTGGAAGCTGCCACAGGCGCAGATATTGTCATCCTTGCTGTCAAACCGTGGTTTATGGAACCGGTGATGCGCGAATTGAAACTGAAAAGCAAACAGATACTCATCTCCGTAGCTGCCGGCATCAGTTTTGAAGAACTGGCTCATTATGTCGTAGCACCGGAAATGGCCATGTTCCGCCTGATTCCGAACACCGCTATCAGCGAACTGGAAAGTATGACGCTTGTTGCCGCCCGCAATACGAACGATGAACAAGACAAATTCATCCTCCGGTTGTTCAGCGAGATGGGAACAGTGATGCTTATTCCCGAAGATAAAATAGCGGCAGCCACCGCATTGACCTCCTGCGGTATCGCTTACGTATTGAAATACGTTCAGGCAGCCATGCAAGCCGGAATCGAAATGGGACTTCGTCCCAAAGATGCCATGCAGATGATAGCACAATCCTTAAAAGGAGCAGCCGCACTGATTCAGAACAACGACACCCACCCCAGCGTAGAAATCGACAAGGTCACCACTCCGGGCGGAATCACAATCAAGGGGATCAATGAACTGGAACACAACGGATTCACCTCCGCTATCATCAAAGCCATGAAAGCCTCCAAATAATACCATAGAATTATTAATCATAAAAATACGAACCACTTGTATGAATGAACAAATTAAACAGATCGCAGAACGCCTCCGCGGATTACGTGATGTACTGGAACTGACCGCAGAGGATATCGCCCGCGACAGCGACATCTCTGCCGAAGAATACCGACTTGCAGAAACCGGAGACTACGATATCTCTGTCAGCATGTTACAAAAAATAGCCCGCACGTATAATATAGCTCTCGACGCCCTGATGTTTGGTGAAGAGCCTAAAATGAGCAGCTACTTCGTGACCCGTGCCGGCAAAGGAGTCAGCATCGAACGTACCAAAGCTTATAAATACCAATCACTGGCTTCAGGATTCATGAACCGTACCGCCGATCCGTTCATCGTCACTGTTGAACCGAAAGCAAACGACGAACCAATCCATTATAACCAACATAACGGACAAGAATTCAATCTTGTCATCGAAGGACGTATGCTTATCAACATCGAAGGCAAAGAAATCATCCTCAACCAAGGCGACAGTATCTATTTTAACTCTAAACTTCCACATGGCATGAAAGCGCTCGATGGCAAAACAGTACGTTTTCTGGCAGTAATTATGTAATAATAAAAAAATGAAGAATGAAGAATGAAAAATGAAGAATGAAGAATTATGTTGCACTGTATAAATAATACGCATGGAAAAATTCTTCATTTTTCATTCTTCATTCTTCATTCACATAATCCATAACATCATGGTAGAAAGATTTTTATCACAGACCTCTTTCAATTCGCAAGAGGATTTTATCAAAAACTTGAAAATAAACGTCCCGGAGAACTTCAACTTCGGCTATGACGTAGTAGACGCCTGGGCTACCGAACAACCTGACAAGAACGCTTTACTCTGGACAAATGACAAAGGCGAAAGTCGCCAATTCTCATTTGCCGACATGAAACGCTCTACGGACATGACCGCTTCTTACTTCCAGAGTCTGGGTATCGGCCGTGGCGACATGGTGATGCTGATTCTGAAACGCCGTTATGAGTTCTGGTATAGCACCATCGCTCTTCACAAACTAGGAGCAACTGTCATTCCGGCTACTCACTTGCTGACCAAGAAGGATATTATCTATCGCTGCAACGCTGCCGACATCAAAATGATCGTAGCTGCCGGCGAAGGAATCATCCTGCAACATATCAAAGATGCTCTTCCCGAATGTCCCACGGTTGAAAAGTTAGTCAGTGTCGGTCCGGAAATCCCGGAAGGCTTCGAAGATTTCCATCAGGGTATCGAAAATGCTGCTCCGTTTGTACGTCCGCGCCATGCGAACACTAACGACGACATCTCTCTGATGTATTTTACTTCCGGCACTACCGGTGAACCTAAGATGGTGGCACATGACTTTACTTATCCGTTAGGTCATATCGTTACCGGTAGTTTTTGGCACAACCTGGACGAGAACAGTCTTCACCTCACCATTGCCGATACCGGCTGGGGAAAAGCGGTATGGGGCAAACTCTACGGACAGTGGATTGCCGGAGCCAATATCTTCGTCTACGACCACGAGAAGTTTACCCCGGCAGCTATTCTGGAAAAAATCCAGGAATATCATGTCACCTCTCTCTGTGCACCTCCTACCATCTTCCGGTTCTTGATTCACGAAGACCTGACAAAGTACGACTTGTCTTCACTTAAATACTGCACCATTGCCGGAGAAGCATTGAACCCCGCTGTATTTGAAACTTTCAAGAAGCTGACGGGTATCAAACTGATGGAAGGTTTCGGACAAACAGAAACAACCCTTACCATCGCCACCATGCCTTGGATGGAACCGAAACCGGGAAGCATGGGGCTTCCGAATCCTCAATATGATGTAGACTTGATCGACCATGAAGGCCGCTCTGTTGAAGCGGGTGAGCAAGGACAAATTGTAATCCGCACCAGCAAAGGTAAACCTCTCGGACTTTTCAAAGAATACTACCGGGATGCGGAACGCACTCACGAAGCTTGGCACGATGGTATTTATTACACCGGCGATGTTGCCTGGAAAGACGAGGATGGCTACCTTTGGTTTGTCGGTCGTGCAGACGACGTAATCAAGAGTTCCGGTTACCGCATCGGCCCATTCGAAGTGGAAAGTGCGTTGATGACTCATCCGGCTGTTGTGGAATGTGCTATTACCGGAGTACCCGACGAGATTCGCGGCCAGGTAGTAAAAGCTACGATTGTTCTATCCAAAGACTATAAAGCACGTGCCGGAGAGGAACTGATTAAGGAATTACAGAACCACGTGAAGAAAGTGACTGCTCCTTATAAATATCCGCGTGTCATCGAGTTCGTAGAAGAGCTACCTAAAACAATCAGCGGTAAGATCCGCCGGGTGGAGATTCGCGAAAACGATAAGAAGTAAATTATAAACAACTCTAATCAATAGAAGAACGATATTACAGATGATGTAATATCGTTCTTCTCATATCTACCCAACAATAAAATTCAACAGAAATAATATGATAGTTCCTGTTTATTTAAAACTCTCTTTTTTCCAATAATTATGTCCTTCAATAATATGACTGTTATTAGCTTTATAAAAATCCTTCACAGGAGTCATCTGAAAACAATTATTAATAATAGCATTATCGACATCTTCAAAAGTAACAATCGGGTGTTGGTTTACAGGATACTTCGATCTAACATTATTCAGAACAATCTGCTTACACTTACTGAATTGCCACGGTGAACCAGTCTGCGAAGAGAAATCCACATTATCAAAACGAATATCTTCAGCAATATCAACTATAAATCCAACCTCTGCCTTCATATTAATATTTGAAAAGGACAAACCTTGTACAGGCATTTCTTCAATCCCTTTAATATAACCAATTTGCTTGATATCAGAACCTGTGATATTACTCAAATGAATGTTCCGGAAAACAGGAGTCCGTTCACTGACAGGTTCCACTTTTGATTCTTTATCATAGAACAAATCAAAGATGAAGGCATTCCGCTGAATATTCTTCATGACGATATTATCTACCCGAAGCTCTTCAACAACTCCTCCTCTCCCACGAGAAGATTTCAAGCGAATACCGGAATCCGTACCATCGAAAACACAATTAGAAATTGTCACTCTCCTTACACCGCCTGACATTTCACTACCAATAACTACCCCTCCATGACCGGAAAGCATAACACAATTAGTTATCGTTATATTTTCACATGCCTTTCCATATTTCCGTCCATCAGCATCACGCCCCGATTTAATTGTAATACAATCATCCCCTACACTAATAAAACAATCAGAAATACGCACATTCCGGCAAGAAGAAGGGTTTATTCCATCCGTATTGGGACCTTTTGGGTCTTTTGAAGGGTTATATATCGTCACTCCATGCACTGTTACATTATCACAAAAAGCCGGATTTATGGTCCAAAAAGGAGAATTGACAATTTTCACATTCTCTATCAACACATTGTTACATTCATAAAACTGAATAAAAGGAGGCCGAAACATACGACGCTCTAAAGAAGGTTTATAATAATCCGAAATTTCCAGTTCTTCATTAGCCTCTTCCCACATTCGTTGTAGTTTATTCAAAGCAGGCAATTTTCCTCCGTTCTTTTTAATCAGCTCCCGTGTTTCTTTCTCCCAGCTCCACCATTTGAATCCATTACCGTCCAACGTTCCACGCCCGGTTATAGTCAAATTCTCCGCATCATGCGCATAAATCAGGGGAGACAAAGTATTCATCACTGTACCTTCCCAACGAATCTTCACAAAAGGAAGATAATCTTCAAAACGATCTGAAAAACGAAGAACAGCTCCGGACTCCACATACAAAGTTATATTATTTTTCATGTAGATAGTGGCTGTCAAATAAACACCTGCCGGGAAATAAATAGTTCCTCCACCTTCAGAAGATGCTTTTTCAATCGTTTGGTTTATTAACTCCGTACAAGATTCAATACCTCGGGGATCAGCTCCAAGCTCCTTCATATTAAAGGTACGAGACCATGCGGTTACGGCTATAACAAGTCCCACTACACAAATAAATAGACGTTTCATTTATAGTTTTCATTTAAAATTTTACCAGTTCTAATTGTCAAAACAAAAGTACGAGGTATCTTCTCCCCTTATAGGGTAATAATTGTGCTTGATAGAGGATAGACAGGTGGATTAAATATGCAAAAGCGTGCATTTTATGTTCAATCACTATTTTAAATTTCCTTTTTAATCCAGTTTTATTTATTTTTGCTCTACACATAATTTATAATATCATGAAGACACTCTATGTTTTCCTTTTATGCTTATACACCAGTCTGACTGTAGCAGCTCAACCTCTTTGCCAGATTAAACACTTCTCTGTCAATAATGGTCTTTCGCAAGGAGTAGTAGTGAATATAATGCAAGACAAAAAAGGATTTCTTTGGTTCGCCACCTGGAATGGCCTGAACAAATTTGACGGATACACATTTAAAAATTACAAAGCATTTCCGGGAGACGGCTGTACTTTAACGACTAACCGTTTCTCTTATATTACAGAAAGCAAAGACGGAGATATATGGTGCAAATCTTATGATAACCGTGCATATCTATTTGATATTCAGACAGAGAAGTTTATTGACATACTCCTTCCTATTGAATCATCCCTGCAACAAACCAACATAGTCAGCAATATCTATACCTTAAATAAAGGAATTACGTGGATCACCTGTGAACAAGGTTATGCTTTCAGAATCAATGAGCAAACCTGCAAAGAAGGAAAAGATATCATTTTATACAGCAGTTTCAACCAAAATTTAAAAGGAAACAAGATATTCGACATTTACGAAGATTCCGACGGGGACGAATGGATCATGACAGATAAGGGAGTAACCATCATCGGAAAAAAACGAATCAACAGCGATTATCCGTTCAAAATGGTCAAAGAATATAATAAGAGAATATATCTTATCTCAACTTCCGGAAAAATCGCAATATATGATCCCAAGAACGGAAATATAAAATTCCAGGAGCTACCATGTCCTGTCACAGATATCTATTCCATATCTTCCATTTCCCCTTCTAATGACAGGATCGGCTTAGGAACTGACAACGGATTTATAACATACGATACAGAAAAGAAAAAATTCCAGCATTTTAATATACAGACAGCCACCCAGCCATCCAATGAAGCTCATTTTTTTTATCAGGACAAAACCGGAGAAGTCTGGATCTTTGCCAATACCTCCGGTGTGATAAAGCTAAATCTGCAAACAGGAGATAAACAGCACTTCACAGCTCCTATACAAAACCTGATCCAATATGAACGCGACAACCGATACATGATCTTTGAAGACCATGAAGGTACACTATGGATGAGTCCTCAAAAAGGGCATTTGTGCTATTATGATCGCGACAGTAATCAACTGAAACTATACTTTGCAGATGAAAACAATCCCGCTTCCCTATTTGCCCCCTCTATTCGTTATTATTATACCGACCGGCAACAGAATGTATGGATTACCAATGACCGGGGCGTAGACAAAATATCTTTCTATCCCAATAAATACAAAATACGCCCCATAGACAATGGATTGGAAATACGTGCTTTTCTTGCCGACAAACAGAAACGTCTCTGGGTTGCTTCCAAAAAGGGAAACGTCAGAATTTACCGTCCGGATGGGACATTAGAAGGCTACCTTTCTCCACAGGGTATAATCACCCCTCAAGAGGTTACTTTCGGAAAAAGTGTGTACTGTTTTATGGAAGATAAACAAGGAAATATATGGATGGGAACCAAAAAAGACGGCCTCATCCTTCTAAAGAAGAAAAATGAGCACTCCTATCTTTTACAACAATTCGTCCATCAGCCACAAGATACATACAGTTTAAGCAACAATAGTGTCTATAGTATTATTCAGGATAGTCATGACAATATATGGATCGCATGTTATGGAGGTGGCCTCAACCTATTATCACACGCCCCTGATGGTTCTACCAACTTTATCCATAGCGGCAACCGGCTGAAAAACTATCCTATTTCTACTTCACTCAAAATAAGACATATCGCAGAAGCCCCCAACGGAGTGTTATTGATTGGCACAACCAATGGTTTACTTACATTCTCCAATAAGTTCGATCAGCCTGAAGAAATTAAGTTCTATCACAGCAACCGTATCCCTAATGTAGATTCCAGCCTTAGCAGTAATGATGTCATGCAAATATTTACTGACAGTCGAAAAAACACTTATGTAATAACATTCACCGGAGGAATCAGCCAGATTATCTCTAAAAATCTACTCACGGAAGATATACAATTCAAAAGTTATACAATCAAAGACGGATTAGCTTCTGATTTGGTACTTTCAATGCTCGAAGATACTCAAAAACAATTATGGGTAATCTCCGAAAACACCATATCCAAATTCAATCCACAACAAGGAACATTTGAGAATTATGGAAGTAATTACTTTCAGAGAGAACTAAACCTCACCGAAGCAGTTCCCACACTAACCAGTCAAAAGAAAATCGTTCTCGGAACCAATCAAGGGATACTTGAAATCGACACAGAACAAATGAAAAAAAGTTCTTATGTACCTCCTATTGTATTTACCGGACTCAAAATACAAGGAAGTCAACTTCATGTAGCGCTTGATGACATAAAAGAACTGGAACTAAATCCTTCGGAACGTAATGTCACCTTTCAATTTGCAGCCATTGATTATGTAAATCCCGATGCCATCGAATACGCTTATCGCCTGCAAGGTCTGGAAGAAGAATGGAACGAAGCCGGTAATAACCGCTCTGCAACATACATAAATTTACCTGCCGGAGAATATCAACTGCAAATCCGTTCCAGCAATAGCGACGGAGTATGGACCGATAATATACGCATTCTCCCCATTCATGTTTTACCCACTTTTTGGGAAACATATTGGGCATGGTTATTCTATATTGTCATGTTCGTGTTATTCACTACTATCATTGTATACATTCTGTTCTATATCTACCGTTTGCGGCATCAGGTTGACTTGGAACAACATTTATCCAATATCAAATTACGCTTCTTCACTGATATTTCACATGAATTACGCACTCCTTTAACTTTAATATCCAGCCCTGTATCAGAAATTCTAGCGCATGAAACAATCTCTCCGACAGTTCGGGAACATCTAAATTTGGTACATAAAAACACAGAACGTATGCTTCGTCTGGTTAATCAACTACTGGATTTCCGCAAAATCCAAAATAAGAAGATGAAAGTGTTGGTAGAAAAGACAGAACTCGTTTCCCAATTACAGAAGATAATGGAAAGCTTCCACCTTATAGCAAAAGAAAAGAGAATTGATTTCCAACTTCAAACTAATACAGACAAAATATACGCATGGGTAGACCGTGACAAATTTGAAAAGATATTCTTCAATCTACTTTCAAATGCCTTCAAATATACACCGAACGGGAAGAAAGTAACGGTAAATATGATAACAGGTTCGGAGCAAGTCACCATCTCCGTATCTGATGAAGGCATTGGCATTGCTCCCGAAAAGCAACAATCCCTATTTTATCGATTTGAAACACTGGCACAATACAATATCCTGCAGCCCTCATCCGGCATTGGGCTTTCACTGGTACGCGAATTAATAGAATTACATCACGGAAATATCCAAGTGAGAAGCGAGCCGGGAAGTGGAAGTGAATTCATTGTCACACTTCCTAAGGAAGAAAAAGCATTTGCAGACGATCAACAAGCCGAATTTATTTTATCCGACAGTGACAATAATTCACCGACGATACAAGCTACTGAAGAAGATTCGGATAGTACATCCTTCAAGGCAGCATACGCAGAGAATGAAAATAAAACCGACGCAGAGGATGAAAAAACTTCCATTCTTATTGTCGAAGACAACAATGAATTACGTCATTTCCTATGGAATATCCTGTCAGAGACTTACACTGTTCTCGAAGCAGCAAATGGAAAAGAAGGATTAAAATATGCACAGCAGTACATTCCGGATCTGATAATCAGTGATGTCATGATGCCGGTCATGGATGGATTAGACATGGTGAAAGCAATCAAAGCCGATCATAACACCTGCCATATTCCTATTATATTACTATCAGCAAAATCTTCTTTAGATGATCGGATAGCAGGACTGGAACAAGGCATCGATGACTACATCACCAAACCATTCAGCTCTACGTACTTAAAAACCAGAATTTTGTCGCTGCTCCGTCAACGTAAACAGTTACAAGAGCTATATTTATCGAAACTGTCAGAGCATACTCAAGAAGAAGATCATATAAATGGGTGGGAGCCTTCACAACCTCAAGTGACTCCATACGATGAACAATTCATGCAACAAGTAATGGCGTTTATGGAGGAACAAATGGACAATACAGATATCACCATCGACGACTTCGCCAACAAACTAATGTTAAGCCGTACGGTATTCTACCGAAAATTAAAATCTATTGTTGGGCTGACTCCGGTAGATTTCGTATGTGAAATGCGCATCAAACGAGCCGCCCAGCTAATTGAAAAAAGTGAATACAGTTTCTCCCAAATTGCTTATATGACCGGTTTCAATGACCCGAAGTACTTTAGCAGGCGCTTCAAAAAAATCATGGGAGTCACTCCTACAGAATATAAAGAAAGAAAGGGAGATGCCTCATAAGCACCTCCCCTTTCCTTACCAGTTTTCTATATTCAATTACAATACACCTTTTTTACCTTGCGTTCCATATTGATTCACGGCAGATACCTTCAAAGCATAATTCATTTCCGACACCGGAAAAGAGGTATCAGTAGTCGTCCCGAGAATCTGTTCTCCATCATATACAATATATCCGATCGCATTTTTCACAGGATTCCATTTAAGAGTGCCTTGCTGATAAACCAGACTGCGCGGACTTCCTAATTTCTCCATCATAATACGCGGATTCCAGCCATCATTACCCGGAATCATATTTTCGTACGTATATTTGTCCGCCTCCTCTTTCGTTATAGTTGCCTGACAGGTACCCGATACTTCCTTACCGGTTTGGCGGTCTTTATATTGATATTCCGTTTTGCGTTTACTTAAATCCAACACATTACCCTGTGCATCACGACTATTGTATTCGGCAAAAATTCCGGGAACCGTTCCCATATTCGTCCATCCTTCATCAGCGACAGGGATAAGCATGATGGTATTGATATACACCGTCTTCGAATTATTATGCCATGGACGCCCCAACTTCAAACGTCCGTCAGCCGCTTCACTGTTTCCATCTATAGTGCAATTACGAAAAGCATAACCATATTTAGCATCTTTATGGGAAGGAGCCACTATTACTGCTCCACTCCGTACATTATAAAGCGTACAGTTTTCCAGCAACACATCACCACCACCATAAAAATAGTCTACCGCGCCTTCTATCCAGCAATCTTTCACATAGTGCCGACTGACATCATTATTGGCAGTCATCCAAGTATCTTGAAAAGAACGGAACTTACAATTATAAAAGGAAGCACAATCTGCCTGACTATTCATAGCCAAAGCCTGCGGACCATTATCTGATAAAACTCCCCAGTCATTCACATACGAAATGTTTTCCGTATAAAAGTGGTCTCCTTTTACCACCACTACCGATCCCTCGTATTTATAAACTGGAGAGGAAGGATTATGAACCGAGTGTTCCCAATAAGCTGTTTTTCCACCTATTTCTTTACCGGTCAGTTTACTACCAACATTCAAGTTTAAATGAATAATGGTCTTATCCTTATCCTGGCCTATTAAATGTACGTATGGCTTATTCTTAGGGATAATCACCTGCTCATTATACAAGCCATTCTTTATCAGAATCAACCAAGGTTTCGTCTGTCCGTCAGGTACAGCATTGATTGCTTCCTGAACCGTTTTATAATCTCCACTACCATCAACAGCTACAATAGCCTGATAAGGCGATGAGTCCGCCTGTGCATAAATCATTGCACAGGCACTCATCAATAAAATTGATAATACAATATTCTTCATGATATTCTTTATACCTAACAATTATAGGATCAATTAATACCAACGTGGATCACCAGCATTACCCGTTCCGGCGAACCCGGCTCCCGGTTTAATATGGAAATCACCGTTTAATGGATCAACGAACAAGTCATCCGAGCTTTGTTTTATTCTCGTTATTTCTTCAAACCTGTTATTGCCTTCCTGCAGGTCGGAGGTGATATAACAATTATCAGAGAAGTTCAAAATGTCATAAGCACCATTTCCACTATTCATTTTCTTTCCTTTGTTCGGACCGGAGAAAATCAAATTCCGCATTGTCGCAGATTTCGGAGAAGGCGGAGTACTTGCCGCATTATCGAAACGGAAAACTTTAGGCAATTCCTTCTTAGCATCCATAGAATTATAGAAAGTACAATTTTCCAATATCACATCACCGATTCCCCCTTTCACGTCCATCAACTGGTCACCAATATTAATCAATGTACTATTCGTTATAGAAACCTTTTCCAACTGATCGATATTTTTTCCGAAATTAATCATTCCATATCCGTCCGTACCAACTTCGGATATGACACAGTTATCAATCGTAATATCCGTCATGAACACACCACTTCCATCGCTAATACGAACAAGCGTACGTTTTATGTTCTGTATAGCACAGCCTGTGAATGAAATAGACTGGGCATAAGAACTATTTTTCCAATCCGTCATATAACTGGCCTCGCCATTTCCATTCAGGCAAACAAACTCGAATGACAGAGACTGTATCGGAGAAGCCAATGATATTTTATTAGTCACAATAAGCTGTGGACGATTATTTTCATTAGCTTCCGTACTGGTAAACAAAATATTATCCAATCCCGGAATCTTTAGTTCACTTACCTTATACACCGCCCCCGGAGTAAGTTGGACAGTTACATTGCTACATTCTTTCTCTTTCACAAAATTAGATAACAATGTACTTAAATCAATGACTCCGGTTTCCGTAGCCTCCACAAAAAGGATTTCGCTACCACCCAATCCCAGTGTCTTGAATACATACGAACCACGTAATGCATCATTATTATAAATCCGAACACGATAGGTCGCTCCATTCTCCAATTCGGAGAGTGTTTTTGAACAAGCCGCTATATCTTCCGAAGTCAAATCAATCTGTTTTTCCTCACCATATTTCGTATCCACCATTTGAGCCAACGTCAGATGAGTTACCCTGTTCGTTTCTTCCCATGTCAAGGTTGCGGAATTAGCTGTAACTTCCACTCCGGTAAATAATTGCTCATCCGGAGTTTTAAATGCTACACTGACATAAGTGCTTGCCTTTCCCTGCGCATCTTCTCCTTTCATACGAACAGAATATTGCGTAGAACCGTTGAACTCCTGAAACAAAGTACGATATTCCACCCTCATAGGCGTATTACTCTCTGAAAATACAGTCAATGTATCTTTCAGAATCGTATCTGTCCTTACATAATTTTCCGCATTAAACTCCAAGCTGTCCGTATAAAACTCAAAAATATAGACTTTTGCATTCACAATCTGCGAATATCTTAATGTAACCGAAGTCGCATCGGTAGCCGACTTATCGAACGTCAACGGACGGAACAAAGCATCATAGTTCTTATTAACTGTCCAGTCATTGGCATCGTCCTCACAGGAAGACATACCCACTATCAAAGCCAATAGTACATACAGGCATGCTCCGGATAATCTATTAACTAGTCTTTTCATCTTTTCCTACCATTAATTATTTATAACCATACGAATTAGAAACATACCCTTGCGTCTTATTGACATCCTCATAATAAATAGCGAATACATGGCGATAATTACACACTCCATTACCAACAGAATATTTACGGAACTCCGCTTCGGCTTCACCGCCCCAGTTCAGCCTGCCAAACAAATTCGAATAGTCGTAAGACGCATTCAGCCCTGTACCGCAAACCAATATTCTAGCCATTGTTTTCACATAATTAGTATTCAGGGTTGCATTTATATCACCATCCTTATTCAATGTCACCTGCATACTGATCCAGTTGCACTCATACTGTCCTTTTGATGTAGAAGCAGTACCGGTTCCCATATCCTCATTGAAGTTAACAGACGACATATCAATGTATTCCGGATTATCAGAGTCTTCATATTTATAATAGATTTTTCTCGGTATTTCATCCACTTGATAAGTCTTCCCGAAAATAGTCACCGGCTTGTAGTCATACAACATACAAAGACCTATTTTCATCTCTTCTATTTTCTCCGCCAACAATCCCCAACGTGTCAAATCCTGACGACGAATAGATTCACAACCAAACTCCCATGCCCGTTCATTGACAATAGCCGTGAAGAAATCCGCGTCATACTGCGTGATTTCGGGAGCACCAGTACCAAATGCTCTTTCACGAACCTTTTCCAAAGCCTGTCGGGGAGACATACCGGCAATCGGACTAACTGCATCCGGCCCTGTCAATACATTTTGAGCCTCCGCAAACATCAGGTAAATATCTGAATACCGCATCAAAATCCAGTTGATACCAGTAGCAATACGTGAATTAGCTTTCGGGAAACGGACTTTCATATAATTATCAGTCATCCAATACCAACGCCATTTACCACAAGCCACTCCTAATGGATTACAGCGAATAACTTCCTTATTTTTTCCATTCTCATTGATATATTCCTGGAAAACACAAGTAACATCCCGACGGGTGTCTGCCGGATCAAATGAATAAAAATAGTAAGCAGTAGTAGCCGCATATCCTGCCCCTCCCATACCTTGGGTGGTATTAAAAACCCCTCTGTTCAGGTTGTATCCCATCGTGGCCCCCACATCTCCATTCTGTCCTTCACCAAAAGCGACTTCAAACAGGTTTTCATTATACTTGTTGTATTCCAGATGATTGACAGTAGACCAAATATTCTCATAACTGGGATCAAGCTCATGAGGATTATCAGTCGCTCCCAAAATCTCCGCACACTGTTTGGCAGCCAGCTCATAATAATCTTTCCAATTCTTAGGGCGACCGACGAAATATCCGTTCATTTCCGGAATGGTCGGATGATGTTCCACATCCAAGTCCGGAAACTGATTTCCATCCCGTACAGACCATCCTCCAGCAAATAGCGCTACCTTTGCCAGCAGTCCTTTGGCAAAACCTTTATTCATGCGTTCTACCGTATATGATTCTTCTCCCATCCAAGGCAGATATTCAATTGCCTCTTTCAAATCCTCTATGATATAATTATAAACAATATCACGATCCACTTTTCCTATATAGACATTTCCCAATCCGCTTTCAGACGCATGCTCTTTATATGGCACATCTCCCCAATAACGGATCAATTCAAAATAGCCTAACGCTTTTAGTGCTAATGCCTCTCCTAAATATCTACGCATGGCAGCCTTGTCCGAAGTAGATTGCATCAACGGTGACCGACGTATACCATCTACGATAGTAGTGGCGGATTCTGCCAGATAATAAAGTTTGTCCCATCTGGTATTCCGGTTATAATTATCGTCATAAAAATTGCCAGCACCTTCATCACGAAGTGTCGAATTATAGTTTTCCGTAGAAAACGCACCCGAGCCAACCTCCACGTCAGAAGCTCCCTGCCAGTTGACACACAGTTTCTGACCATATATATAGGTGTCCGTCATTGTCGCATATACACCCATCAGGGCTGCTTCCGTCAGAGCTGTCGATTTAAACAGATTCTCATCACTTGGAATAGAAGGACTTTCGGTATCCAAAAAATTATCCATACACGAAGTGCATAACACAGAGGAGGATAAAACCGCTAAAAATAGTTTCTGTATTTTCATTTTTCAAGTATTAAAAAGTAACATTAAGACCGAATACATAAGAATGTGCTTTCGGATATGCAGAATAATCCACACCCGGAGTCAAAGGGGTAGAACGTTGTGTGCTCACTTCAGGATCCTGTCCGGAATAAGCTGTCCAGCAAAACAGGTTATTGGCCGTAGCATACACGCGCAGGTTCTTGACTCCTAGCTTACGAGTCACAGTAACCGGAAGCGTATACCCTAACGTCAGGTTACTACAACGCAAAAAAGAGCCGTCTTCAATCGCCCAGTCCGTCACAAGCGTACGTCCCATCATAGGCATCCAGATAGAGGCTTTGGAATTGATTTCAACAAAGCGTTCCGGATTGGCGTCATTACCATACATTACATTGGCACCCGTTTCCGGATCAATAATCGACCAACGGTTTTCCAAACTCATAAAATCTCTGATATTATTATATTTACGATTCGTATGAGTGGATGCCATAATCTTATTGGCATTATATACTTTATTGCCATATGACCAGTTGAACATTGCCGCCAAGTCAAACCCTCTCCATGCAGCATTCAGCCCGAATCCGCCAATATGCTTTGGCTGTACACTACCGATCACTTTACGGTCATTATCCGCATCGATCACACCGTCATTATTCTGATCCTTCAGTTTGATAAAGCCAGGACCAAAGTTAGGCAGGTCATTAGAGAACAAAGCCCTGTCGTCTACTACCCCTTCATTCAGTATCCATTTTTTCGTATTCTCATCAAACGTAAAGTCGTCTACAGAATAAAAGCCCTCTACTTCGAAACCATAAATCTGTCCTACCGCCTGACCTACAATAGCACGAAAATCATCAGAGCCGATATCCGGTCGCCAGTTGGATTGCGCACTCAATACGGTTGCCGTTCCATCCAGTTTATTCACTATATTTTTATTGAATGATATATTGAAGTTAGCGCCCAGATAGAAATCTTTACTATTGATAATCGTTCCGCTAAGCGTAAGTTCAACTCCCCTGTTCGTACTGCGGCCTACATTCTGATACTGATATTCATATCCCGAATTTGAAGGAAGATCCATGCGTAAGATTAAATCTTTCGTTATATCATTATAGAAGTCAACCGTCACATTCAAACGGCTATTAAAGAGGCTGGCATCTATTCCCACATTAGAGGATAACTTCGTCTCCCAAGTCAGATTCTCGTTCCGCAAGGTGTTCTGCAATTTCAGGGCACTCTGTACTGTTTCATTCAGATAATATTGCCTATTGGCAGAAGATTCCATTTTATAATCCTGTCTCCAGTATGAATTGACACGCGCATTACCAACTGACCCGTAACTCACACGAAGTTTCAGATTATCCAGCCAGTCTTCCGTCTGCTTCATAAATTTTTCCTGGGAAATGCGCCATGCCAATGCCATACCCGGGAAAAATCCCCAACGGTTTTCAGGAGCGAACACATTCGTTCCGTCGGCACGGGCTGTAAAAGTGAACATGTACCGGTCTTTGAAAGCATAGTTTAAACGACCGAAGTAAGATGCCGTACGAGAAGGTTCACCAAGAGTGGTATACGTTGGTTGGGATTCTCCATAGTTCCACATAGCCAACACTTCGCTCGCCGTAAAATCCATAGGATAATATTTGGATGAGGCAATCATCTGATTTCTGTAATTACTCACCATTTCATGTCCGGCCATCAGATCAAGACGGTGATTCTTTTTCAGAGAGAACCGGTAACTCAATATGTTCTGCAAGTTCCATCGTGCACCTTTCTCATCCGTACGTTTGGCTACGGGCTGACCGGCATTGGAGCTCGACTCTCCGGTTTTCTTTAACCAGACATTATCGGTATAATTATAAGTGTAGGCGTAACTACCTTTCAGCTGATAAGTCAATCCTTTAACAATTTCCCAGTTAAAGCCGGCATTATAAGTCATAGAAAACTGGTTTTGCTTCTTATACTCATTCACCGTATTATATACAGGATCATTCAATGATGATAACAATGCATCATCCGAGTAATCAATTTCACCCCCCAAAGCATCTCCCGCATCTATACTTGCAAGGCTGTTGATTGGCGAGAAAAGAACGGCATCTCTCAATTTACCTCCATTGGTACCCGCACCGTCAATCACCATTCTAGTCAAACGGCTGGAAAACTCAAACTTCAATTTATTACTTAACTTTTTATCCATCTTCACACTCAAGTTATCCCTCACATAATTGGAGTTGAGCATAATGTACTTCTCATCATCCCGCGTATAACTCAAATTATAACGCAATGTGGCATCCGTTCCTCCTGTTATACCAACGTTATAGCTTTGTTTGAATCCGGTGTTTCCATATACTTTATCCTGCCAGTTCGTGCCTTCTACCGAACGATAAATATTGCGGTCGTCCCAACGTCCATACATCGAATTAATGCTACTGGTCAGAGAGGTGCCCGGATCAAGTTCTTTCTGATAACAGTAGTATTCGTAAGGTGAAAGTACCCCCGTCAGATTATACACATTACTGACACCCCAGTGAGCATTGAATGAGATTTCTGTTTTTCCCGCCTTACCGCTTTTTGTAGTAACAAGAATAACGCCGTTCGCACCTTTAGCTCCATAGATGGCGGTAGAAGAAGCATCTTTCAAAACATCAATGCTTTGAATATCACCGGGAGGAATATCATTGATATTACTCACCTGAAAACCGTCAACAATATATAACGGTGAATTGTCCTGGGTAATAGAACCACCACCACGTACTGTAATCTGGATTGTTGCATCGGGCGATCCATCAGTAGCCACTACATTCACACCTGCCAGTTTTCCTGTAATAGCCGCAGCCGCAGAAGTTATCGGAATATCCTTCAAAACCTTCTCACTCACTGAAGAAATCGCACCGGTCAAATCTCCGCGGCGTGAGGTTCCGTACCCTACCACTACCACTTCGTCCAAAGTCTGATTGTCTTCTTCCAACACAACTTTCAGATGTTTGCCCGGTTTCACAGTCGCAACAACTGATTTCATTCCTACAAAACTAATTTCCAACTTTGTTGCATCTTCGGGAACAGACAAAGTGAAATTTCCATCCAAGTCGGTAATTGTACCGACGGAAGACTTTTTCAACACCTTCACACTAGCACCAATAATAGCATCGCCGTTGGTATCCACCACCGTTCCTTTCACAGATACCTTCTGTGCATATACTGTTGTCGCCGTTATAAAGCACAAGAGCAAGCAACATATATACGCAAAGCATCTTCTCAAAAATAAATGTCTTTGTACATCCATAGTATTATCTTGATTAATTTGTTTCATTTTTGATGTTACAAAAGTCACACTTTTACATCTGTTTTCCACTCATTATTTATGCAAAAGCGTGGACTTTTTATATAGAATGTCTTATTTTACTGTAACAATAATCACCTCTCCTTCGCGTGTATCCACATCATACAAATAAGTATCACGTAATGCCACTCCTTTTAAAGGCGCTTTTTCACTAATCATCGGGCGTGAGATTTGCTGTACTTTAAATAATGAGTTCGGATTCGCTTCCTCTTCCTTCTTCTGTTTCAACAATGCTCCTTCAGCAGCCAATTTCCAGTAAGAGCGCAGGCGCAGATTGCCTCCGGTTTCCGAACGTAACACAGCTTTTACCAGCTTACCGTCCTTCCAGGTCAATTCATCAATCAAAAAACCTCCCCGGGCACGCAACCCTTTCACTGTCCCGCTCTTCCATTCCGAAGGCAACGAAGGCAACAGATGAATCGCACCATCATGACTTTGCACCAGCATTTCGGCAATACCAGCCGTGCAACCGAAGTTACCATCTATTTGGAAAGGTGGATGCGCGTCGAATAAATTAGGATACGTTCCGCCTCCCTGTCCTTTTTGTATTTCAGGGCTGACATAAGTCAGCTGATTCTTTATCAACTGATAAGCATGGTCCCCGTCAAGCATACGGGCCCAGAAACAAACTTTCCATCCCATTGACCAACCGGTAGAAGGATCTCCCCGTTGTATCAATGTGTTTTTTGCCGCTTCAAAGAGTACCGGAGAACGATAAGGAGAAATCTGATAACCGGGATATAGTCCCCAAAGATGAGAGATGTGCCGGTGACGATCATTAGGATGATCCCAGTCTTCAAACCATTCCTGCAATTGTCCGTACTGCCCTACCTGCATCGGAGGCAACTGCCGGCGCATATTCTTCAATGTATCACAAAAATCGGTATCTGCGTTCAGCACTTTGGCAGCTTCGCATGTATTTGAAAATAAATCAAAAACCAACTGATTATCCATCGTGATTCCTGCAAAAAGATTACTTTTCTTCTTTATCCAGCGCGGAGAATTCTCGGGTGAGTTGGAAGGAGTGACAACCAGATAACCCGTGTTCGGGTCGCGTACCAGAAAGTCGACAAAGAATTCCGAAGCACTTTTCATCATCGGATACACTTCCTCCAAATACTTCTTATCACCGGAAAACAAATAACGGTCCCATAAATGCTGACAAAGCCATGCATTAGCCACAGGCCATGTCCCACAATAAGGACGGTCCACCGCACCCGTCATACGCCACAAATCCGTATTATGATGCAACACCCAACCACGGCAACCATACATTCGACTGGCAGCTTCACGCCCATTCTCGCTCAATTCACGTACCATCTGGATGAATGGTTTATGAAGTTCGGCCAAGTTAGTGATTTCCGCCGGCCAGTAATTCATTTCAGCATTAATATTCGTTGTATAATTGCAGCTCCAGGGAGGCCCCGGGTTATGATTCCATTTGCCCTGCAAGTTGGCGGGCTGGCATCCGGGCTGTGAAGATGAAATCAATAAGTAACGTCCATACTGGAAATACAATGCTATCAATGCCGGATCATAGGATGAAGAAAACTCCTTGATACGTACATCCATCGACTTATTGGCTTGGGAAGTTTCACCCAAATCCAAAGTTACACGATTGAATTGTTTCTGATAAGCAGCAATATGAGCGGCTTTCGCTTTACTATAATCTTTCGCTGCATTTTTCAAATAAGCTTTATTCCGTTGATACGGATCGCCCGATATATCTTTATAGTTGACAAAGTTAGTCGCCATCGAGATATACAATGTAAGTTCACTGGCTCCTTGAACGCTAAGCAACGTGTCATTGGCAGTTATCACTTTCCCACCTTTATGTTTCACATCCAAATCGGCACAATAGTGCACTTTACCCGAAAAATAACGGCTGCCATGCGTAATACCTTCCAGCCGCAAACCTTTCTTTCCATAAATACTACGTTTCGGATCTCTCATCGGGGTATTAAAAAACAGTTCGCAATTGATTGTGCCCGGTTTGGATGCTTTGATATGCCTGATAACCAGTTGATCGGTAAATGATGCAAATGTTTCTTCGGTAAATTCCACTCCGTCTACTTCGTAGCGAGTCACAGCTACTGCATTGCTTATATCCAGATCACGATAGTAATTATTTACTTTTTTGTGATCTTGATAACGGATATTCAGACGACCCACTGTCTGGTAAGGCATTTCATTCCCCACTTGTGAAAGAATCTTCGTTGCCGCCATGTTCTGCGCTTCTTCGTACTTTCCTTCAAAAATCAACCGGCGCATTTCCGGCAAAGCCGTTTTTGCTTCTTCATTATAGTTCTGGTAAGGAGAGCCCGCCGACACTGTTTCTTCGTTCAACTGTATTTGTTCCAGTTGAGGGTCACCGAACACCATTGCTGCAATCCGTCCATTACCAACCGGGAGTGCTTCTTCCCAATAAGAAGCGGGTTTGTCATACCATATTCTATAGATGTTTTGTCCTTCCACATTCCCCAACAGAGAAGAAAAAGCCAACATACAACTGAATACTTTACTTATCATTTTCATATTTTAAAGTTTTAATTGTCATCACTCTTCTAAAGGTTCACTCAAAGACCCATACTCACTAACGGCCTTCACCTGATATGTCTTTCCTTCCTCAACATTACAAGACGTTTCCTTGGTTATTTGTACAGTTTCATCGTTCGCAATTACCAAATAACAAATCGCATATTTCGAAGCATCCCAACTTAATATGCCGTTTTCTCTTTTCAGATTTTCCGGTGCGGATATTTGTTCCATATATTTCTTCGGGTCCCAATTATCGCCCTCACGAACAACGTTTTCGTACGTATACCGAGCTGCCTCACCTGCCGTAAGGACAGCCTGACAAATGCCTGTCACCGGATTCTCTTGTTCATCCTGATAGGTATATTGCGTTTTACGCTGGCTTAAATCTACAGTATTCCCCTCCTTATCTTTACTGTTATATTCAGCAAACATTTGAGGAATAGCTCCCATATCCGTCCATCCTTCCGGGGCTATCTTTATATTAAAAATCGTATTGAGATATACAGCTATCGGAGAATTGTGCCAGGGACGCCCCAACTTGACACTTTCTGTATCAGCCAATTCATTTCCATCCACAATGCAATTATTCAACACATATCCCCAACGTGTTCCTACTTTATGAGAAGGAGCAACAATAATTGCGCCATCCCTCATATTATAAAAGGTGCAATGTTCGAGAAAGCAATTCCCGTTTCCATAGAAGTAATCAACGGCTCCTTCAATCCAGCAATTCTGTGCATACAGTCTGCCGTTATCCGACTTAGGCCCGGTCTGCCAGGTGTCTTGGTACGAGAGGAATTTGCAATTATTGAATGAGTTGCGGTCATTCTGGGTATACATTGCCAATGCCATAGGACCTTTCTGTAATTCTTTGCCATATCCGTTTACAAAAGACATATTCTCTGCGTAAAAATCCGTAGCTTTCACTGATACCATAGCGGCTTCCGTTTTTCCTAAGTTCTTATAAGAGTACTTCCACACATCCGGATCAGTCGCACTGGCTTCGGTTGAGCTGTTAATTCGTAACTTGACAATTGTCTTATCCACATCCTGTCCGATGAGATGAATATACGGTTTGTCTTCAGGAATAATAATTTGTTCTTCATACGTTCCGTTCGCCACGAAAATGAGCCAGGGTTCTGTTCTTTTCGAGGGGGCATTATCTATTGCTTTCTGTATACTGGTATAGTTTCCTTTTCCGTCAGGACTGACCACCGCATCAAATATACGTGCTTCCGGTTGAGGACGTTCTCTGATTGTAAACTGAATACTGACACCTTCGAATACATTTCCCTGAAAGTCTATGACTGCACCTTTGGGGAGGCTGAACTGACAGGCCTGATTATAGTCCAAAGCAGTATAAGCGTAAGACGCTGTTTTACCTTTGAAAGTCAACTCCACTTCCTCGCCATTAAAATTCGCCTTCCCTTCTCCCGCTTTCACATACTCGTTAAAAGTAAGCAAAATCGTATTGTTTTCTTCGGCCGTTTCACCATTTGCAGGAGTTACAGACACCAAAGAAGGGGCTTCATGGTCGGGAACAAAAAAGTTATTGCTACTTTCCTTGCAACTTGTTGCCAGCAAAGCTGATAACAACAATAGTCCTTGGGACATCTTTGAAAATAAATGTGCTTTCATAAATTATTTGTTATATTCTTAATGATAGATTCTTATTCCATTATTATTTGGTCGTCCTGCCTTGAGCAGTTACTATTTCACGTTACAAAAGTATACGGAACAACATGAATACTTTCTCACTATTTGTTTGTTTGCGTGGACTTTTTTAATATCATTCAAAAGTTGCGGACTTTTTGTGCAATCTGGTGCACTATCTATGCAACCAGTTGTCTATCAAATTCTATCCGCTTACATTTGTATCAGTATCACTATCATCACACTTTATAAAAAATCAGGTAAGATATGAAAAACAACAAGGTAAAATTCATTTTCGTGGCACTACTGTTTGCCACACAAGTAGAAGCGTTCTCCTCCTGTTCCACATCTTCAGTCAATGAAGATAATAAAGAACAGGAGACTCCACCGGATTCTCCCTCCGTATCTCCACCAGTGGAAGAAACAGCATATGCCTTTCCCGGAGCTGAAGGAGGAGGAATGAACACTACAGGAGGAAGAGGTGGAAAGGTATATATTGTCAGATCCCTGGAAGACTCCAAAGCACCGGGTACCCTCCGGTATGCCATCGAACAAAAGGAGCCTCGTATAATTGTCTTCTGTATATCCGGCACCATTTATCTAAAATCGACACTGGACATTCGGAACGGTGATGTCACGATAGCCGGACAGACAGCTCCCGGAGACGGTATCTGCCTGGCTCACTTTCCAGTAAATGTATCGGCCGATAATGTAATTCTACGATACCTGCGTTTCCGTATGGGAGATACGGATTTGCTGGGCTCTTCGGCTTCCGACGGTGCAGATGCTCTGGGAGGACGCCAGAAAAACAATATCATGATTGACCATTGTTCCATCAGTTGGAGCACTGACGAATGTGCTTCATTCTATGATAATACTAACTTTACTATGCAATGGTGTATTATTTCAGAAAGTCTCCGCTTATCGGGACATACCAAAGGCCCTCATGGATATGGCGGTATTTGGGGAGGAGTCAACGCTTCCTATCATCATAATCTGATGGCCCACCATGACAGTCGCACACCACGTTTCGGTTCCGGAGTAAAATATCAAGGTCAGGAACGTACTGATATGCGTAATAATGTTATTTATAACTGGAGCGGTAACGGATGTTATGGCGGCGCAGCAATGGGTATTAACATTGTGGACAACTACTACAAACCCGGACCCGCTACGGATGCCAAAGTGGCCAACCGTGTGATGGCTATCGACATCAGCTCTTCTGATGGAGATTTTGCACCGATCAAAGGGGTATTGGGACAGTATCATATCAGCCGGAATTACTTCGAGGCAGGAAACCAACTGACAGAAACAGCCGCCGCAAAAGTGAACAAAGACAACTGGACTGGTATCCGTAACAACACCGGTCACTCTCTCGATGAACTGAAACGGGATACTCCGGTAGAAGTAGATGCGGTAACTACCCACACGGCACAAAAAGCTTACGAACTGGTGTTGAAATATGCGGGTTGCAGTCTCAAACGAGATGATATAGATACTCGTATCGTTGAAGAGACACGCACAGGAACGGCACAATTCATCGGAAAGAACGAACACAACGGATTAGGAGATGCCCCCTGCCCGAACGGTCCTTGTGAACATTGCGACAAAGGTATCATCCATTGGAAAAGTCAGAATTATCCTAAGGGCGGACTTATCGATAGTCAGAAAGACCTAAAGCCTTCCGGAGCTGGTAGCGACTGGAGCGCATGGCCAACATTAAAATCATTGCCACAAATTACTGATTCTGACAATGACGGCATGCCTGACGAATGGGAAACCGCCAACGGATTGAACCCAAACAAATATGATGCAAACGGAAGAAATCTAAGTACTGCCTATGATAATATAGAGGTTTATATCAATAGCCTTGTAGAAACAATAACAAATACGCAAAATAAGAAATGAATGATGTGAGGGAAAACAACTCTTATTAACGCAAAAAACTGGTCAATTAATACAAATCCTGATTCAATGAATCATTTGTATACTATATATGAAACAATATTGCACCTCTATGTTGCTTTTCTCCCTTATCTTTGTTGCAGTATAAACAAAAACACACTATAAAGATTATGATTACAAGTAGAAAGATTTCTCAAGTCAATGTTTTTGCTGGTAGTCCTTGGGAAGTAGCCAGCGTAAAGAGTTTGTTGAATGAAGCTTATATTCAGGTGTCAACGAAAGACAGTGGTTTAAACAGTATTCTCATTTCTGTTCCTTGCGAATACTATACTGCGGCCATGCGTGTAATTAATAACAGAAAAGTTTCATAGGTTTTAGGTTTACATATAAATTGAAGGGTTCTTATTGTCAGCAGGAGTTTTAGCTGGATAATACAGTGACTAGCAACTCATTGCACCCTGACAATAAGCTATGACAATAGGCTGACAATAAAAAGATCGTACTTTTATTGTCAGCCTGTTATTTAATAGATTAAATTCACAGCAGAATTATAGAATTCGTTTCAATCTCCTGCATATCTTTCTGATCCAGCAGTTGCTACAAATAGCATTGTCCGACATAGAATTCTTCTCGAAGGAGCGCAGTCTTTCGTATTGTTCCTCCACCATTTTCCATAAACCGTCCAGTCGCGAACTTTGTCCTCTAATTGCCATTAATTCCTGATCCCGCATATTCAAGAGTGAAGCATACAATCTGCTGGTTTTGTTTTTTTCCATGCAAAGTTGCTCTAACTCATCGATATATTCAGACGTAATTCCCAGCTTAGTCCGTTTTATGAATTGCTGAATACTATCATCATCTATGGAAACTGTATCGTTCTCATAAGACACTGTGATTTTTTTCATTTCCACCCAGAGCCAGATATACTCTTTTTCGAGTCGGTATTTCTCGGCTGCCGCTTCTATGCTAATCCATTGTGACATAGTGTTTGTTTTTAATTTGTTATACAACAAGGAATAAATAGTGCTCTGTTGATGTTGATTCAACAAACATTCGCGCTTTTTGTATTCCGGGCGGACAGGAGATTGGGGTTGGGGATTTATAAGGATCATGAAACCAACCGGGTACAATAAAAGCGTGAATGCTGTTGAATCATTATCTGTCCTTGAGGCCTAGCAAACCCGTCCATAAGATAATGATAACAACAGACATCCACGCTAATCGTTTATATATAACACATCTTCCATCAATATGTTGATATACGACCGTTCACGTGGAATATCTGTTGAACCACCCCTCTACGGACAGAAACTTGCTAGATTTCAAGGACGAGGGATAATGCAATAATATTCCTATTTCAAAATAAATAACGCTTCTTACCTGTTTTCACCACGCTGGTGAACAGAAAGCGTATGACAAAGATATGCTTTTTTTTCGAAACAAAGTGGAAATACGGAAATAAATACAGGAAGTTTTGTATTGAAAGAGAGGAAGTTCAATATTAGCAAAGAGCGTATAAGAAATATAAACTCGCTACGAAGCGAATGTCGCCCCGTTAAATGAGTACTGCACATCCGGTATCTTTCACTAAAGAAGCAGGTATTGTTCGGCTAAAGCAGCAGTATTGTTCAGCTAAAGCTACGGTATCTTTACCTTCCCACGACCGTGGTGACTTCTTTCCACAGCCGTGACGAATTCCTACCACGGCCGTGGGAAGATCTCGTCACGGCCGTGGCGAACTACCAATACCGGTAAGTTAACGTAAGAATAACGGTGTCTTTATGCAACAATACACAGTGGCGAGCATATCTTTACTTACTTGTTAATGTTTCAAGTCCGCCTTCTTGAATAGAGTATAACAAGAAAGCACATTCTTTATCGCGATAAAGCGCAAATAGTTTGTTTTACAAGTACCTTATCCGTACCTTTGAAACCAATAACAAACACTTACTCTCATTAAATATCAAGAGAAGAAAAATGAAGATTACACAAATCAGGGAAAACGGAGATACGGAGGCACTAAGCGTGACAGACATCGACCTGCTGATAGAAAAAATGAAAAAAGAAACCAAGCTCCGCCCGGTAACCGGATTACGTCAGGCCCTGCATTTTGTTCTACCCGACGAGCCTTGTTCCCTCGCCAACAAACTACCACGAGTGATTCCCGCAGCAGCCTTCGGGCGAGTGAACGGAGTGAAACGAATGAAAACCTACAATGGCATTGTAGAACTGACCATCGGCCCGCTAGCCGGAAAGACAGAAGTGGAAATCGTGAAGCAAAAGGCAGCCGAACTTCCCCAAACAATGCTGGCTTTTATGGGAGCAAGTGGTAAAAGCGTCAAGATATGGACTTGCTTCACCCGTCCGGACGGCACTTTACCGCAAACAACGGAAGAAGCCGAAGTGTTTCAGGCACATGCTTACCGGCTCGCCATTAAATGTTATCAGCCTCAACTTCCCTTCAACATTCTATTAAAAGAGCCGAAACTGGAACAATTCTCACGTCTTAGTTATGATCCGGACTTGATTTATCGTCCCACCCCTGTCCCCTTCTATCTTTCACAACCCATCGGTATGCCCGGCGAGATGACTTATCATGAGAAATCGAGCACTGAAGCATCTCCACTGAATCGAGCACTGCCGGGGTATGACACGGAAGATACAGTAGCATTGCTTTATGAAGCGGCATTGCGGAAGACATTCGAAGAAATGGAAACAGACTGGCACCGGAACGATCATGATTTGCAAACGTTAGTAGTCCCGCTTGCCGAAAATTGTTACTACTCCGGCATCCCGGAAGAGGAGGTAACCCGACGAACCATCATGCGTTATTACAAAAGAAAAAATCCGATGCTGATACGCGAAATGATAAGAAACGTATATAAGGAATGTAAGGGAGTGCCCAAAGGCAGCTGCCTGACTAAAGAGCAACGCCTTAGCCTGCAGATGGACGAATTTATGAATCGCCGTTATGAGTTCCGTTATAATACGCAGATCGGGGAAGTGGAATACCGGGAGCGTTTCTCGTTTCAGTTTTATTTTCATCCTATTGACAAACGGGCACAAAACAGCATCATGCTTGATGCCCAATCCGAAGGTATTGGCGTATGGGACAGGGACATAGACCGATACTTACATTCCAACCGTGTGCCAATCTACAATCCGTTGGAAGAGTTCCTGTTTCATCTGCCTCATTGGGACGGCAAAGACCGTATTCATGCTTTGGCAAACAGGGTTCCTTGCAAAAATCCGCATTGGGAATTGCTTTTCCACCGTTGGTTCCTGAATATGGTTTCACATTGGAGAGGGGTAGATAAAATGCACGCAAACAATACGTCGCCCATATTAGTGGGCCGACAGGGAACTCATAAATCAACTTTCTGCCGTGAAATGATTCCGCCTGCGCTTCGCGCTTACTATACAGACAGCATTGATTTCAGCCATAAACGGGATGCAGAACTGTATCTGAATCGGTTTGCGCTCATCAATATCGATGAGTTTGACCAGATAACTCTGCCACAACAGGGATTTCTGAAACATATTCTTCAAAAGCCTGTGGTCAATCTACGGAAACCGCACGGTCGCTCGGTACTTGAATTGCAACGGTATGCTTCATTTATCGGTACAAGCAATCAGAAGGATTTGCTGACTGATCCTTCGGGAAGCCGCCGTTTCATTTGTATTGAAGTGACGGGAAACATCGACACTACACAGCCGATAGATTATGAACAGCTTTATGCACAAGCCATGCACGAGATTCATCATGGCGAACGCTACTGGTTTGACAGTGAGGATGAGCAGATTATGACGGAAAACAACCGTGAGTTTGAGCAGACACCGGCTATGTTGCAATTGTTTTACCAGTATTTCAAGACTGCACAAACGAAAGAGGAAGGGGAATTTCTTACTCCGGTTGAAATATTGAATTATCTGAAGAAGAAAAGCGGTATGTCATTGTCTGATAACAAAGTATACCACTTCGGGAGATTGCTGCAAAAATGCGGTATTCCTTCGAAGCATACTTATAAAGGTACTGTTTATCAGGTAATAAAGCTATCATAAGAGATAAAAGCAAGGCTGACAATAAAAGTCTGGATATTTTATTGTCAGCCTATTATCAATGGTTATTGTCAGGTGATAGAACGTTGATATTCATTCACTTGAATGTATTCCTGACAGTATGACAATAAAACAGGTACAAATCATTATGAGATTCAAATTTCCAGGATACTTGTCTTCCACCTTTCTGTTGAGCTATTAAGTTTTTCTAAATAGTTGTATTTGCATCCAACTCTCCATGTAACCAATAGAGCAACCAACGAATAGCCAACGGAACAACCGGACCGCCTATTTACTCTTTCTTCTTGGGAGTAACGAAGCCGATAGGATTACGCGGCTTATCTGCTAAAGCCTTTTGCGCCTGCAATTCGGCTAACGTCTGATTTATTAATTCTAACTGCGTCCGAGTGTCGTCATTGATGTCGTTATAGTCTGCAAATACTTCCTCTATGTACTCCTTTAGTTCCTTGACTTCGTTTTGAAGTTCATATACTGGATCGGTCGGCGGGTTTAACAGTAACTGACGAACCGCAACGAAAGCACGCATTATACCCCTGTTTATTCCAATAGCAGTATCAGAGTTTAGAACACTACTAAGCATTGCTACGCCTAGTTCCGTAAAAGCAAAAGGCATATATTTAAAATTGCTGCCTCTTCCTTTGTTCAAGGTCACAATTTGTGATCTTGAAAGTTCGTCCCTCGTGAGTTCAAACATAAAGTCCTCACCTTCGAACCTTTTTAAATTACGTCTAACAGCTTGTTTTAGCACCCTGTTTTCTATTCCGTACATTTCCGCCAAATCAAAGTCTAACATCACCTTTTACCCGCGTATGTCGTAAATCTTACTTTGTATTACTTCGAGTTGTATTCAACTTGTCGAAATCAGACTGAAACACACGGTCCTGAAAGATACGGTATTTCTCAAATTCGGTTTCTGCATAATCTTTCGCTTGTTCGGCAGACATCTTTCCTGAATCATTTAATATGGGGCGGTCATCGCTATCCAAGAATTTATCTATACGTTTTGCCCAATCTTCCATTGTCATAGGAATATGCCGCTTTGCCCGGTCTTCTGCCAAATCCAGAAAAGCATTGACCAACCGTCCCATTGACTCCAGTTCTTCTTCTTTCAAATAATTCTTTGCTATCGACACATCTGTTTTTACAATCTTTCCGTTAGGAGCTTTCTCCCAGGTAGTTAGTCCCATGTGTTCCTTCTCTGCATCGGCACGCTCTACAATAAGTTCTGCCGCCGTGTGTCCATGAACTGCATAGTGCATTTTGTTCTGGACTTTTTTGAAAAACAAACGTGTGGTCGGGGCATTGAGGTTATAGTCTATGCTGGTAGCATAAATATCTGTTAGCTTTTGGTAGAAACGTCGCTCACTCAATCGTATTTCCCGGATTTCAGCAAGCAAATGTTCAAAGTAATCTTCATTGATGAATGATCCGTTCTCCATTCGCTTTTTATCAATGACATATCCACGAATGGCAAACTGCCGAAGTATAAATGTACACCATTGCCGAAATTGAGTGGCGCGCACGGAGTTGACGCGATAGCCGACTGAAATGATGGCATCAAGACTATAAATAAAAACTTCACGAGAAATATTCCGATTACCTTCTTTTTGAACTATCCGGTTTTTCCGGATAGTTGTATTCTTATCTACTTCTCCTTGCGAATATATATTTTTCAAATGTTCATTAATTGTGCGTATATCAACATCGAACAATATCGACATCGTCTTCTGCGTCAGCCACAAAGTTTCGTCCTGATAAAGCACTTCAATGCCTTCTTCTTTATTCTCTATCTGAAAAATAAGAAATTCAGCCGTACTATTGCGTATTTGCAGTTTCTTGCTTCCGTTATTACTTTCTTCCATATTCATCTTGAACATTCATTTCTTTTATCAGAAACAAATGTACTTAGAACATATCGAACTGCCAAAGATAATATCTCCTATTTTATCTCCACCTTCGTCTGTAATCTTATGTCATTGGAAGCAGCGCCAATCATTATCTGAAAAGTTCCCTAAAAAGATCATAATTACAGTAGAAAGCTTTCTCCGTAATATCTTCGCTTTATGGATTCAACAGATTTTATTCGTATTTTTCCGGTTTACATATTGGTTTACATGAACCGCATAAATTATATGTATAAAGGTACTGGCAAAAACATTTAGATGGAAAAGATATAAACAGGGGAAATAGTAACTTCTTCATAAAACAAACATAAATAAAAGAAACCTGCTTACCCAAAGAATATTATCTTTTCAGTAAGCAGGCTTTCACTCATATTCAAAAATGCAAAGAGCAAAATCTCTCACAAATTTGTGTGTTCCATTAATTGATAGCTATCGGAGCATCCAACGTCTTAATAGTAATTCCATTTGTAGTACCGTTTATACGCCCTGTGGCATCTTTGATAACTCCACCTTCCTGAGTCTCCGATCCGTCTAGTTTATAATAAAGTGCCAAGCCTTCTGAAGCAGGGTCAACACCCAGCATATTCTGCTTAAGTTGATTTTCCGTACGGGCTACACTCCAAACACGGACTTCACTCATTTTACCATGGAATGGACGTTCACCCCACTTGAAACCATAGATTCTACCAATATAAAAACCCATATCCGAATTCGGATCAAAACCGTCAATCCCCCAATCTGAACCAGCCCATTTCTCACCATTTACATAAATGCCTGTTTTTCCTGTCGGTTGATCATAAGTCAACGCTACATGATACCAACGATTTGTTAACAACGGTTTCGTTACACGGTAGTTCTGTCTTCCGGCCACTTCCAAATAATCTTTAGGAGTAATTCCTCCTCCCGCATCACCGATACGGAGGATCATCACACCTTCGGTTCCCATAATCGTATTATTATCGAGGAAATAATCCACATTAATCAATGCTTCGTAAGTGAATGACGAGAAGAAAGTACCGACAGGGAACTTCACAGAAATATAGTGATTACTGAAGTTACCAGCTTTGGTAATTTTCAACGGTTTGGAGAAAAAGAAATATGCAATGTTTGTTCCGGAAAGAGTCGACACCGAAGACGAATGCACCCGCATAGGCAAAACATACGAGTTCCCGGCTTTCAAAGCTTCTAACCCGGAAAGTTCGACTTCTACATTATCCGCATACAATTTTCCACTCGAAATAGAAGATGTCGTACTGCTTAGCTTTACCTGCGAAACATCAAGCATCTCATAATTTGTGCCATACTTTGCATTGTATTCGTCTACTACACTTGGTTCGGCTACACTATATGATACGTCTACCTGAGAGGAAGTTGCTGACGAGAGTCTTGAAACCAGATCAAATGTCATTACATCCATTTCATCTTCCACCGAGAAATTATATTCCTTGCTTTCGAAATAAACCTTAGGCTCCAGCAGGTCATTCATGCTGTCGTTGCAAGCGCCCAACAATAACGCCATACTACCTACCATCAAATAATAGAATATATGTTTATTCATCATCTTTTTACTGTTTTAGAATTTTATAAGTCCACTTATTCCTGCGGTTTATTTGCCGCTTCGTTTTGTTTCGCTTTCCATTCATTGAAAACCCGCTGATTGATTTGAATAGCCTGACGCATCCATTTATAATTTGGCGTATTGTCATAATCATTATCGAAGCGATAAGCTCCTACTCCACCTTTATAACCTTCTCGCGGCATAGCAGCTGCCTGCTTCAGCAATTGACCTCCATTAGTGGCATACTTTTCAAAGTTCTCTGTGCAGATTATTTTCTTAGGATCAACGCCATAACCATCAAAACCGGGATTGGAACTACCATAACTTTGTATAATCCAATAATCGACATACTCATCCAATTCATGGGTAAGCCCATAAATTTTTCCATCAATACAGATCATTTTATGTCCTTTACCTTCCGGATCGCTTTTCGGGCCAATGTAATTGTTCATCTCTTTAACCAAATGAATCAAATGCTTATTCTGACTCAATGTGCCATCCATATCAAACACACCACTACCGATTTCCCAGTCTACATCATAACCGTCCCATTCGTTTGCATACAAAGAATCGCACAGAGCTTTGGCAAACTTCGCCAGACATGCATAATGGTTTTCACTTTCAAACTGACCTTCAAATCCCCAATATTTCCAACGGGCTTGTTTCTTCGCCGTTTCCAATTGAGCCGCCGACCAGCCTTCTTCCTCCGCTTGTTTTTCCACTTCGAGGTATACCGAATTTGGTGTCGCACCCTTACCAAGATAAGAAAGCAGACTTACCTGCAACAGTTTCGTTCCTTTCACCTTTTGCACAAACTCTTTATCTGCCTTCTGCTCCGGAGTGATTTCATAACGTCCTGGAGCGCCACTCCACATTGAAACAAAATCCATACTATCGGGCATAGCAGAGAGATATCCTCTTCGATAAGCTCCAGCAGGCGCCCAATTGGAATACCATCCGAAAGCTACGGGACGATTGTAATTCCAAGCAGTCGCCTTATAGGCGCGCAGATTGGCATAATATGCCTCACTCTCCGCATTGTTCATTGTGGCATACCCGCCTATATGGTCTATCTCAATATTCTCCACATCCATGCAAGAAGTTACCATCATGCCTGTCAACGGAATAATATATAACAATTTTCTTAATGATTTCATATTCTTCATCTGTATTAAAATGATACATGTAGGTTATCTCTTACAATCCCACCACAAACGGGTAGAAGACTTATCTTCGCCACCTGCACCGTTATTGAACAACTTCAAGGCTGCTTCATAAATAGCCTTTCCCTCGTTAGTCTGAGAAAAACTGGTGGGATAAATCATACGGCGAATACCGCCCTCAAGAGTTGCGCCTTGCACTGCTCCTTTCAAAGTCTTAATGACATTCAACTTCGGATAACCGGTTCTTCTCCATTCCGTCCACGCTTCCTGTCCGTTAGGAAACAAAGCAATCCACTTCTGAATCATAATTTTTTCCAACTTCTGCTCTGTTGTTCCTTCAAACTTGGCAGTAGTCTCACACGGAGCAGAAAGTGTTTGCCCATACTGATAATGGGAAAAAACATATGCCCGAGGTGACAAATTGGAATTCATATAATCGTCTACAGGATCGGTCACACCATTCTCCTGAAAAGACATATCAATGCCCTGTTTATACCATGAATCCGCACTGCCGAAACCTTCCCACACTAAAGCTGCTTCCGCACGCAAAAAATAAACTTCCGATGCACGCAGCCAATATGTAGGAGTTCCACTTTGAATATTGGGCTTTGAGCAAGATTTATAGATATCATTCTGCGCATTGGCATGCCCTGCCGGCACCGCTTGATACGTTTTTCCGTCGAAAGCCTCAACACCATAAGAGGCATTACCATCCATCGGCAAAAAATAAACGCTCAAACGCGGGTCTTCATATCCCATCAGATAAGAAAAGATGGAAGAACCCATACGAGCTTCATTATAGTTGCCTGCCAGCCATTCAATGTTGTTGCGGAAAGTCATACCCGCTCCTTGACTCATTTGAGCCGCATCATCCTTAGCCGTCATCACACCGATAGAATGATTTACTGCTTGAGTAGCATACTTTTTCGCCAGTTCCGCATCAGCGAAGCGGACACGCATAGCCAAACGAAGCATCAGCGAATTGCCGTATTTCACCCATTTGGTAGCATCTCCGGCATATACCGCATCATAAGCGCCCATTACATTCACCCCATTTGCCGCCTTTTCTGTTAATTCTTCAATGGCTGCGGTCAATTCTTCAAACATCGCCGTATACACCTCTTTCTCCGAATCGAACGGAATGTTCATTGTAGCGTCCGCCGCATGAGAATAAGGCATCGGACCGAAACTTTCAAGTGTCTTGTGCCAAGCGGAAATCTTCAGAATTTGAGCCAAAGCAAAGACTTCGGGCGTACCATTTTTCTCGGACGCTATTTTCAATTTCTTCCAAGGATCAAGAGCATTGGTATAAGACTGTGTATAGGTCGCTTTTATCCAATTGTCCAACAAATAATAAGTAGTATTGTTACTACCTGCGTTCCAACCGTTACTGTTGTTCTCGCCAAAAAATCCACTCCAATTATCGGCCGACAGATGATAAGCTATTTGATATTCATTGATAACATCTGTATCATCAGCCTGTGTGCCTACGGGAATCACTGTCCGTTGCATAGCTGTAATCAGCCCTCCGACTTCAAAACCATCCATCGCACCTTCTCCGTCGCTCATCTCAAATTGGTTGGTATTGATTTCTTCAAAATTGCATGAGGCAAATAGCGTCATTGCGCATATCACCGCTAATAGTTTAAAATGATTCATTTTTCTCATAATAAAGAAGGTGTATTATAATTTAAATTTAATACCGAAGCCAAAGCTACGAACACTCGGTTGCATAAAATAATCATTACCTTGTCCGTAAGTACTAGTGGAAGGAGTCAGTTCCGGATCGAACGGAGCTTCGCAATACAACATCCAAGGATTGTTGGCTATAAACGAAACTGTAACATCTTTCAACACGTTACCAAACCACTTATTAGGCATAGTATAGCTAAAGGTAAGTTCTTGCAAACGAATATTGGTGGCACTGTATACATAGTAACCGGAAGTTTCATAATTTCCCGTACCTGTCATCTGATAATAAGACTTCGCATCTACCAGACCTTGTCCCTTCAACAATACGCCTCCCGCTTCACGAGCCTCAGCCGAACGTTTGGACACACCGTAACGATCAAGCAATGCCTCTGTAGAAGAGGTCACCACACCACCAAAACGCCCGTTGATCTGGAACCCGAGTCCAAAGCCTTTGTATGTCAACATATTACTCCATCCCAGATTAAAGTCAGGAGAAGTTTTTCCCAAATAAACAGGTTCCCCCTTTTCCATTCCAAAGGTTCCGTCGCTCTTTACCTCAACATATCCCAGGTGGTCTTTCTTCAAGAAGGTGTTGGCATAAATATCGTGGATACTTCCGCCTTCTTTCAAGATGACACGACCACCATCCTTCAAAACCTCCGGAATATTAATCGGTTCATCCATCAAATCCGTATGATAGTTTTCAACCATCTCCTTAATCTCGTTTATATTTCGAGAGAATGTCAATGTTGAAGAGATTCCTAATCCGAACTTAAACCGATCGGAATAGCTTAATGAAGCCTCCCAACCACGATTTTCCACATTACCGGCCTGCAAATAAATCTGCTTGTATCCGGTATATTCCGGAAGATCACCCAAGAAGGTCTGATTGTATGTATTAGAATGATAGTAGGTTACCTCCGCACTTAATTTATTCCACAACTTCAGACTTAATCCAAATTCGTATGACTTTGTACGCTCTGCCTTGAAATCAGTAAACGGATAGATACCGGTAGGATCTAATGCACCACCCACAATAGGGGTAGTTACCGTACCCGGAGTCAGTCCCGAACGGGATACAGGCGCACCGACTTCCGTATACGAACCGCGAACTTTCAGGTAAGAGATAAATTCGGGCAATTTGACCATCTCGGAAATAATCCCGGACAGACCGATTGAGGGATAGAAGAAAGATTCTTCATCGGTATTCACCAAACGTGAATTCCAGTCATTACGTCCGGTCAGCGTCAAATAAAGCATACTCTTCCAACCAAGTTCCAAATTGGCAAAAACAGCATGATTACGTACACGACTATCACCACCCTTTTCTGAGATACGACCATTAGCCGGATCGATATTAGAAGCCGCAAATTTATTGGGCACTCCCAATAATGTCCCTTTGTATCCTCTCTCCAATGCCCAATAGTTAGAATAGTTCCAACCCGCATTGGCAGAAATACTGAAATCAGCTATATGTTTATTTACGTTCAACATAAAGTCGGCATATTCCTGACGGTCTTCATAGTTATTGTATCCATACAGTCCTTTCTTTCCTTCCGCAAATTTATCGTCGGATGAAGCGTAAATCTTGCGTTCAAACAATACATGTGTGTCATCCATTCTGAAACGGGCTGTCGCATTCAACCAATCGGTAATATTATAAGTCAACCCTACGTTGAACATATAACGACTCTTTTCATTCGTAGCTACATTGCGATAAGCAGTCCAGTAAGGGTTCTGTGAAGCATATACCGGATCTGCCACCGGCCAATACTGAACCGGAAGTTGGCGACTTTCATCGAAATGTTCGAATGACTTAATTCCATCAAAGTCTTCACCACGAGGGAACAAATAGGCGGCCATCACCGGATTCCAATATTGTCCTTGCGATACCATATTCTTGTCTTTCTGTTTCACATACGACGCACCTAAATCGAGTTGTAATTTATCATTAAGGAAAGTTGCCGTATTACGGATTGTGAAATTCAAACGATCATATTCATTATTAGGTACAATACCTTTGGAATTGGTAGAAGAAACAGAAGCAAAAGTCTGATTCGATTTCGTACCGGTGGTCAACGTAACCGAATTAATAAAGTTTGTTCCGGTATTAAAGAAATCCTTCTTAGGATCATAACTTGTAGGAGTCAACAGTTTCTCACCCCAGCTTTCATACATATCTTTTTTGTTACCATACGTATTTTGAAACTCAGGAGTCATATAAGCTTTGCTGAACTCTGAAGAAGAAGAGAACTGCACTGAAAGTTTTCCTTCTTTTCCTTTTTTAGTGGTAATCAAAATTACACCGTTAGCGGCACTACTACCATACAACGCAGCAGCCGAAGGACCACTCAAAACAGAAAGACTTTCAATATCTTCGGGATTGAAGTCGGCGATTCCTTCTGTTCCGGCCTTACCTTCACCCATAATACCACTGTCGGTATTTCCCATATTGGTATTGAACAAAGGAATACCGTCCACCACATACAAAGCATTATTATCACCTTCAATAGATTTTGCACCACGCATTACAACACGTGTCGCACCACCAACTCCACTAGCACTTTTGTTTATACTCACTCCGGCTATCTTACCGTTCAGCGAGTTTACGAAGTTAGCATCTTTTACCGTAGTCAGAGCATCTCCCTTGACTTGTTGTACATTGTAAGACAACGCCTTTTCTGCACGTTTGATACCCAATGCCGTCACAACAACTTCATCGAGCACTTCTGTATCCTGCTTCATTACAACCGGATAGAAATCTTTCTTGGAAACAGGAATTATCTGTGCAGCATATCCGATATAAGATACTTTGAGAATAGATTTCTCTGCCGCCTTGATCGTAAAGTTACCATCGAAATCGGTAATCGTACCTGTAGAACTACCATCCACAGATATATTTACTCCAATCAACGGTTCACCGCTTTCATCAGTAACCTTTCCTTTGATATTTTTAAGGGTTTGTGCAACTACAGGCTTCTTTTCAGCTATTATGATGTAGTTACCTTGAATCTGGAATGAAAAGCCCGTCCCTTTTAAGATGGTATCAAGTGCGGTTTCGAGGGATGCGTTCCGCAAGTTTAACTGGGCTATTACTTTTCCTTTTAATTCGGAATCACTATAATTTATAGACTTTTTAGACTGTTTTTCCACAGTTTTTAAGGCATCAATGACAGTGATGTTCTTTTGCTGGATAGTTATTTTACTATCATTTTGAGCCAAAGCGAAAGTCTGTATAAGAATAAGACTTAAAAAAGTGAGAAAGACCCGCTTATGAGCTATTTTTTCTGCTATTTTTTCGTAGATTTGTAGCATCTTTAGTATTAGTTAATTGGTTATTATTCTAGGATCATTCAGAATAGCGTCAATATTACGCTAATATTAAAAGAGATTGATTTCATATCCGGGAGGAACGGCCATTCCTTCCGGGTATTTTTTTGCATTACGTATTAAATTTAAAAGGTTCTACAATATATTTATTCTTTACTAGTTACATAGCACTTATTTCCCTTGATAACATAGTTTACATTTCCTACAACTTGCGATATAATCTTCATAACTTCCTCCAGATTCGCCTGTTTGGAGAAGCGGAAACTATATGTATTCTTTTTCAAGCTATGAAGGCTATATACAAAAGCATAAGGAAATTTGCGTTCAAGACTTGTAAAAATATCCTCCAGATACATATTACTAAAAACCAATTCCCCACGTTGCCATGCCGTCACATCATCTATCTCAGGCATCCGCAGATTGTGCGCTTTCGTATGTTTGTCATATACCAACTGTTCATTAGGCTTTAAAATAATATTGGACAGCAAGTTATTGAATTCAACTTTCACACTACCTTCCAGCAAAGTAGCCATCAGTTCGCTATTTTCCGGATAAGCATTTACATTAAATTCAGTACCTAAAGCAGTAACTTGATAATCATTGGCCTTTACAATGAAAGGATGCTTCTTATCCGGTTTCACTTTAAAGTTGGCCTCACCAATCAAATATACGCTTCTAGTCTCTCCTGTAAATTTTTCCGGATATAGTAGTATACTCTTCGAATTCAGCATGACATATGTACCATCCGGTAATGTAAGTTCACGAATTTCCGCTGTCGGTATATAGCATTCAACTAAATCTTTTTCCGGCCGTTCCTTTTCCAACATCAAATAAATAGAAACGGATGAGACTGCTAACAAGAAAATAGCTGCAGCTCTCCATATAAGCAACTGGTAATTTCTACGTGAAGTGATAGACTGCATTCCCAGATTCTGCCGCATTCGTTGTATTGATTGTTGCATGCCATCAGGCACTTTCTGCTCTCCGGCTTGTTTCCATAGCTCACGAAGAGCCTCATTCTTTTCATCAACATGATCCTCGTCAGCCAACCACTGTTGTACTTTCTTCTGTGTTCCGGCTGAATAACTATTATGACCGAACAATTCTACGAGTTGTTGAATATAATTTTTCATGAATCTTTTTCTTTCTTTTTTGGGCTTTATACACTAAATACAACTACTACATACATACTACTTAAAAATATTAGAGAAAAAAATAAAAAAGAGGAGTACTTTCTTTAATTCGATCAATGCTAAATAAACCTGATGCTCTATTGTTCGGATAGAAACATCGAGTTTATCAGCTATTTCTTTATGACTTAATCCCCTGAAACGACTAAGTTCGAATATCAACCTCCGACGCTTCGGCATTTTCTCCAGGGTGAGTTGAATAATCATCAACATCTCCTTATAATATACGTTATTCAAGATCTCTTCCTTTTCTGTTAATTCATAAAGAAGAGTCTTCTCTATAACTTCCGACTGATATTCCTGTTCTACTTGTTGATGTTTAAAGATATTCAGAACTATATTTCTAGTCATTATAAAAATATAATTGTCTAGTTCTTTATCATTATCCAGCCACAACTCAGGCTGCAACCAGAGCTTACAGAAAACATCTTGAGCCACATCTTCTGCATCCGCTTCCGATTTTAGCAGCATTTGAGCAAAGTTCTTTACCTTTGGAAAATTCACAGTGAAAAACCTCTGAAACTTTAATTCAATCTGCCTGTCATTATTCTCCATCTCTCTAGTATTTTTCAGTGTTAGCGGTTAAATCAAATATTACATATATTTAGGTCTAAGGAATGATTCAATATAATATTATACATTAAATCATAATCTAAAAGCAAAATAAAAGATTAATAACACAATAAAAAAATATTATAACTCTTTTTTGGTTTATTTCTTCCAAGCAGCTATCATATAGAACTTTCCAGAAAATAAATAAAATGTATATTATACACCCATAAAAATAAAAAGGCTTCATGAATCAATGATTCATGAAGCCTTATAAAGAATACTCGTACTCGAAGCGGGACTTGAACCCGCACAGCCGCAATGGCCAAAGGATTTTAAGTCCTTCGTGTCTACCATTCCACCATTCGAGCATCCTTTCAAAGAAAGAGCGGAAAACGAGACTCGAACTCGCGACCCTAACCTTGGCAAGGTTATGCTCTACCAACTGAGCTATTTCCGCGTTTTTTCAACGGGTGCAAAGATAAGTAGTTTACTTGTTTCTGCCAAATCTTTTCGGAGGAAAGTTTAAAAAACTATCCTCCGAAAGTTTATTTTATCTTCCAAGCAGTGCTTTCTCCGCTTTCTCCATTCCACAAAAGTTGAATCCATCGATCACTTGCTGCATCAATGCGGAGATTTCTGCATTACAGAGGTTACCAATACTACCTTCATGAGTATGGTGTACTTCTTTAGTATGCGAGAATTTACCTGCTTCAATATCCAAACCTACCTTTTTATATGCATCACGGAAAGGCATACCTTCACGTGCCAAACGATTTACCTCTTCCACACTAAAAATAAGAAGGTATTTGTCATCATCAAGAATATGTTCATTTACCTTTATTTCATTCATGATATAGGTTGTCATCTGCAAACAGTCTTTCAATTCCTGAAAACCAGGAAGGAAAACTTCTTTGATAATCTGCAAATCACGGAAATAGCCGGAAGGCAGATTGTTCGCAATCATCATAATCTGTTGGGGAAGCGATTGCAATTTATTGCATTTAGCACGTGTCAGTTCAAACACATCAGGATTCTTCTTATGAGGCATAATGCTGGATCCTGTGGTGCAGTCATCGGGCAACTTGACGAAACCGAAGTTTTGACTGTTAAACATACAGGCGTCAAAAGCTAATTTGGAGATTGTTCCGGCAATCGTAGCCAATGCAAAAGCAACATTGCGTTCCATCTTTCCACGCCCCATTTGAGCATATACAACATTGTAATTCATTGAATCAAAACCTAATAAGTCAGTCGTCATGGTACGGTTCAGAGGAAAAGACGAACCATATCCGGCTGCTGAACCTAACGGATTACGATTGCACATTTTAAATGCTGCCTGCAAAAACAGCATATCGTCCATAAGACTCTCGGCATAGGCACCAAACCACAAGCCAAAAGAAGAAGGCATTGCAATCTGCAAGTGTGTATATCCCGGCATCAAAACGTTTTTATATCGTTCGCTCTGACGGATCAAGACATGAAATAGTTGTTCCACCGCTTCGGCAACCTCTTTTATTTGCGTACGGGTAAAAAGTTTCAAGTCCAAGAGAACCTGATCATTTCTGGAACGGCCACTATGTATTTTCTTTCCGATATCACCCAAACGACGGGTCAACATCAATTCTACCTGCGAATGTACATCTTCTACCCCGTCTTCTATCACAAATTCACCTTTTTCGGCCGAGGCATAAATACTCTTCAATTCCACCAGCAACTGGTCCAGTTCTTCTTTCGTCAACAACCCAATGCTTTCAAGCATCGTAATATGAGCCATAGAACCAAGCACATCATGCTTGGCTAAATAAAGATCCATCTCACGATCACGACCTACCGTGAAACGTTCGATATCCTTATTTACCTGTACGGACTTCTCCCAAAGTTTCTGTGCCATAAAAAAAAGTTTAATATTCAATAACTGCCAGCATATCAACCATCTTCTCCAAACCTTCCTGGAGAGGTTTCTGCACCATTGCTTTCATAAATGGATTAAGATCCATTCCGATAGTTACCTTCACTTTACACTCTTCTTCTGCAGTTTCAACCAGTTGAATCCACATATTAAAAGGAAGAGGAGAGTTAGTTGTTGCCAACTTTATACATTTACAAGGATCGCGCTCTACAATTTGCAAAGTCAATTGTCCAATAGGGGAAACACTAAAACTCAACGTGTCCGAATCAAAACTCAAATCCTGCACCTTATCTTTTGGCAAACGGTCTTTGACTGCTTCCAGATTACTTAAATCCGAAAGTTTATTATATACGCGCTCCTGACTGTAAGGTATTACCTTGACACTACTCTCAAAATTACTCATAAACTTCTATTAGTATAAAACAAAAAAAGAACAATCCGGCCAAATATTGTCCGAACAGTTCTTTTTACCAAATATGTTTGATCAAAAAATGAATCTTATTTTCCAGCATCCCAATGAGCAGGGTCTTTACGCCATTCGTTCAATGTCTGTATGTCTTCTTTTTCAATATAACCTGTACGAAGAGCAACATCAAGCACTGCTTCATAATTGGTCAACGTTACCAAAGTCACCTTCGCATTTTTGAATGCCTCTTCTGCTACTGGGAATCCATACGTATAAGCTGCAACCATACCGATCACTTCGCAACCATCGCGACGAATTGCTTCAACAGCCTTCAAACTACTACCACCTGTAGAAATCAAATCCTCTACGACTACGACTTTCATACCCGGACGAAGTTCACCTTCAATCAGGTTCTCCAATCCATGATCTTTGGGGGTAGAACGAACATACACGAACGGCAGATTCAATGCATCAGCCACTAAAGCTCCCTGCGGGATAGCACCTGTAGCCACACCAGCAATCGCATCCACCTGTCCGAATCGTTCCAATATCAGACGTGTAATTTCAATCTTCACAAAATTACGAAGAGAAGGATAGGACAGAGTTTTACGGTTGTCACAGTAAAAGGGGGATTTCCATCCAGAAGCCCATGTAAAAGGGTTAGCGGGTTGAAGTTTAATAGCTTTAATCTTCAACAGTTTCTCCGCAAATAGTCTCTCTAAGTTTTTCATAACTAAACTAACTATTAATTATTTGCCGCAAAAGTACAGAAATTGAACGAGAATAAAAAGAAGAATCCGTTTATTTTTTCAGTCAATTTGTTCCTCTTCATCGGGAATGTCGATACAACGCTTAATATCTTTCAGTTCAAAGCCACGACTCATAGCGAATCGCATCAGCTTTCCATTCAATTCATAATCGTCTGCTGCATGGATACTTTTCCGTTTGGAAGCCAGCAGGTCACGCAGAATAGAAAGGTATTCTTCTTCATCAATTTCGTTCAGATAACGCCATGCCACATCAGATGGGATCTTCTTCATATAAAGCCCTTGGGCTATTTTCATTTTCCCCCACTTGGCAAAGCGGAACTTGTCATTCACAAAAGCTCTGCAGAAACGTTCATCATCGATAAACTTCTCTGATTCCAGTCGGTCAAGAATACGCGCAATGGTATCATAGGCAATTCCCCAACGTTGTAACTTCTCATTTATTTCTGCCCGGCAATGCTCAGCAGTGGAGCAGTAAGAGGCTACGCGATTCAAAGCCTCTTCATCAGTTAATTGTGCACTCATCGGTTAGCTGTAACTATTCTATCTTTTCCAAATATGTCTTTTATAACACGAACATCACGATATTGGTTCATTTCAAGTATGTGTGCTGTTTCCCGGCCATAGGCCTGGTTGATTTCAAAATAAAGTTTCCCACCTGGCAAGAGTAATTCACTTCCCAGACGGGCGATACGATTATAAAACCGTAAAGGATCCTCGTCAGGAACAAACAGGGCCAGCCCCGGTTCCCAATCAAGGACATTAGCGTCCATTTCGTTCTTTTCCGTTTCGGTCACATAAGGCGGATTGCTGACAATAACATCGAAAGACGGTATCTTTTCCCAGTCATCGGCCAGAACATCTCTTTGTAGAAATCTCACCCGAGCTTCCAAGGCGTCATTGTTTTTACGAGCAATAGCCAATGCTTCTTCCGAAATATCCCAAGCTTCTACTTCTGCATCCGGAAGTTTTTTATCCAAAGAGATTGCAATGCATCCGCTTCCCGTACCTATATCTAATAGACGACGAGCATTCGAATTCTCCTCTACTATTAGTTCTACAAGCTCCGCAGTCTCCGGCCGGGGAATCAGCACGCCGGAAGCAACCTTAAAATTCCTTCCACAAAACTCCGCAACACCACGAATGTACTGTATAGGTTCATTTTTCTGTAAACGGAATATAATGTTTTCTAATTCACGCTGTTTGCATTCGGATAAAATTATATCTTTGCCCATGTAAATATCGAGCGCATCTAAACCTAACATGTCGCAACAAATCAGCATCGAAAGGGCTTTTACCTCCTCCGGTGGATAGATTTCCTGCAAAGATTGGCGAATGTAAGCGGTGATACGATTCATATTTTCACAATTTCGGAGTGCAAAAGTAAGAATAATATGGCGAAGAGCACCAAAATGGAAGAAGAAAAATACATGAGACGTTGCATTGAGCTTGCAAAGAATGGGTTATGCAACGTATCTCCAAACCCGATGGTAGGGGCCGTTATCGTATGTGACGGGCGAATTATCGGCGAAGGTTACCACATTCGCTGTGGAGAGGCGCATGCGGAGGTTAATGCGATCCGTTCTGTCAAAGATGAGTCATTGTTGAAACGTTCTACGATTTATGTCAGTCTGGAGCCTTGTTCCCACTATGGGAAAACGCCTCCTTGTGCCGATCTTATTATAGAGAAGCAGATACCACGCATTGTTATCGGTTGCCAAGACCCTTTTTCAGAAGTGGCCGGACGGGGAATTCAGAAATTACGGGATGCAGGACGAGAAGTGACAGTCGGTGTATTAGAGGAAGAATGCAAATCGCTGATTCGTCGTTTTATCACTTTTAATACACTTCACCGTCCTTTCATTACACTGAAATGGGCAGAATCAGCCGATCACTTTATTGATATAGAACGTACAGACGGAAAACCGGTAGTCCTCTCCTCTCCTCTTACTTCCATGTTAGTGCATAAAAAAAGAGCGGAGGCGGATGCGATTATGGTAGGCAGGCGAACTGCTTTATTGGATAATCCGTCACTTACGGTACGCAACTGGTATGGGCACAACCCGATACGCGTTGTGTTAGATCGCACGCTATCCCTCCCTAATGATTTACAAATATTCGATGGCAACGTGCCTACATTAATCTTTACTGAAAAGCAACAGCCAGAAAAAAAGAACATCACATATATCACCATCAACTTTAACCATAACCCATTGAAACAGATCATGGAAGCATTGTATCAACGAAAAATACAATCATTATTGGTGGAAGGAGGCAGGCAATTGCTGCAATCATTCATTGATAATGAGCTATGGGATGAAGCCTATATCGAAAAGTGCCCCAGCCGGTTACACTCCGGTGTTAAAGCACCTCAAATGGACGATAATTTTAGTTATTCGATAGAAGAACACTTCGAAAGACAAATTTGGCATTATGTTCGTCGAATATAGCTAAGATAGTTCTATTCAGGGGGTTTTACGTCGATAAAAACAGTGTTATTATCTATAATTTTATATAAAACTTACCTGTAATGTTCATTATCGGAAAAAATGTTTCTATTTTTGCAACTTGTAAATAAACACAATCTTTCAAATGAAAATAAAGTTTTTATCATTCATTGCGAGTTTTTTCATGGTGTCATTTGTTATAACGTCATGTCTTGATGACGATAATAACATCGAATATAGCCCGGATGCAACCATACATGCGTTTGCACTTGACACTGCAGGCCTTGGGAGTTATAAATTCACTATTGACCAATTATCACGTGAAATCTATAACGAAGACTCTCTTCCTGTTCATGCCGATACCATCATTGACAAGATTTTAATCAAAACATTAACAACGGCATCAGGTGTCGTTACGATGAAGGACAAAAGCGGAAACGATTCCGTTTTAAACATCAATGATTCGATCGATCTTCGGAAAGAACTTATTATAAAAGTATGGTCAACAGAAGCATTAGCGGGTATATCTCCTAATCAAACTAAGGAATACAAGATCAAAGTAAATGTGCATGACTATGATCCGGATTCGTTGAGATGGAAGTATATGGATAAAATTAATAACCAAATTCAAATTACAGGAGAACAAAAATCTATTATTTTTGGAAGTGAAGTTCTCACATACTCTGTAGTTAATAGCGAGTTATATGTATATAAGAATTCTTTAACTAACTTCGGCAATGGGGCTCCACAAGCAACGGTAGGATTACCGGAAGGTAAACTTCCGACTTCTATCATAACCTTCAAATTCAACGACAGAAACAACGCCATGTTATATGCCACCTCCGATAATTATAAAGTGTATGAATCTGAAGATGGAATAAATTGGGAAATCTCTGAAAAGTTCGGGGATAAAGTGGAGTTACTTGTAGCCACACTAACAAATAAAGATATCAGCAGAATTTGTTATATAAAGAAAGGAGCAGATGACCAACGCTATTTCTATTATCAAACAAATGATAAACAACAAGAGACTATTGAAACTTATGAAGGAGGAAAAGTACCAGAAACGTTTCCGACTAAAAACATATCCTACACAATACATACGACTGCAACAAATATTAATTCAGTCCTTTTAGTAGGAGATACAGAAACTGCGACTTTGGCTAATGACAGTAAATTAGAAACGACCATTGTATGGGCGTATGACGGAAACAAATGGGTTGAGTTCTCAACTACTTCCTCTGTTGCATACTGCCCTAAATACACTCAACCATCTATTATATATTATAATGACTTAGTATACATATTTGGTCAAGACTTCAGTTCTATTTATGTTTCCAATCAAGGGTTATTCTGGAAAAAGGCGAATCCTAAGTTCTCTTTCCCCCATAGAGATTGGAGCAAAGGAGGAACTCCAGATCCCGATGTAGATCCTGAATTCAGAGGCAAAACCAACTATTCAATGGTACTAGATCCTGATACTCAAAATCTATGGATTATCTTTAGTAAAGGAAGTGCAAGTTTTGAAGAAGAGGTAGAGAAAGAAGAAAGTACGAAGGCAACCACAACTGAACCACGCACATATGAGCATGATTCAGAGGTATGGCGTGGTCGTCTTAATCAGCTATGGTTTGATTTGGCAAATGCCAAGAAATAAAAACGTATACGTTTAAAATAAAAAGATGTCCTATATAGAACAAATAGACAAAACTCGGATACCACAACACGTAGCCATCATTATGGATGGAAACGGACGATGGGCAAAACAACGAGGGGAAGAACGTACTTACGGTCACCGTGCTGGCGCAGAAACGGTACAGAATATTACTGAAGATGCTACCAGACTGGGGATTAAGTACCTGACACTTTATACCTTCTCAACCGAGAACTGGAATCGGCCGCAAGACGAGATAGCGGCTTTGATGAATCTATTGCTAGAATCTATTGAAGAAGAGACACTGATGAAGAACAATATTCGCTTCAACGTAATCGGTGATTTCAAGAAGCTACCGGTTGAAGTTCAGAAAAGTTTGACGTCATGTATAGAACGCACGTCCAAAAATAGTGGAATGTATATGGTACTAGCTCTTAGTTACTCATCCCGTTGGGAAATAACCGAAGCAGTACGGCAAATAGCAACGCAGGTAAAAACGGGAGAGATATCTCTCGAGCAAATAACCGATGAGTGTATCTCATCTCATCTGGATACTAATTTTATGCCCGACCCGGATTTACTGATCCGCACGGGAGGAGAAATCCGGTTAAGCAATTATCTCTTATGGCAATGTGCTTATTCGGAGCTTTATTTCTGTGATACCTTCTGGCCGGACTTCGATAAAGAAGAACTCTACAAAGCCATTTGGGAATACCAACAAAGGGAACGCCGATTCGGCAAAACCAGTGAACAGATCAGCTAATATAACTCGAAACATCAAATTATAACATAAATGCATTATCGTATTTCCTTTATATTCATAACGTTTGTCTGCCTGTGCTGCTTTGCGACAACAGGCGTTGCGCAAAATGCTAATACTGATGAAGACTCAAAACCTGTCATCTTATACTCCGGAACACCCAAAAAGTATGAGATAGCAGATATTAAAGTTGAAGGCGTAAAGAATTATGAAGACTATGTATTGATTGGACTATCCGGACTATCGGTAGGACAAACAATTACTGTGCCGGGTGACGAAATCACTGGAGCAATCAAACGTTATTGGCGTCATGGTTTGTTCTCAAATGTACAAATCACAGCCGAGAAAATAGAAGGCAACAAAATCTGGTTAAAAATCAGCCTGACACAACGTCCGCGTATTGCAGACGTACGCTATCATGGTGTAAAGAAGTCTGAACGAACGGATATTGAGGCCAAGCTAGGAATGGTAAAAGGTATGCAGATTACTCCGAATACCGTAGACCGTGCCAAAACATTGATCAAACGTTATTTTGATGACAAGGGATTCAAAAATGCCGAAGTAATCATCGCACAGAAAGACGATCCTTCCAGCGAGAATCAGGTGATTGTGGATATTGATATAGACAAAAAGGAGAAAATCAAAGTACACAAAATCACCATTGCAGGAAACACTGCAATCAAGGCTTCCAAGCTGAAAAAAGTAATGAAGAAAACCAATGAGAAAGGTAAACTTCTAAACTTGTTCCGCACCAAGAAATTCGTGCCGGAAAACTTTGAAGCAGATAAACAACTTATCATCGACAAGTATAATGAGCTGGGATATCGTGATGCAATGATCGTTAAAGACAGCGTTTCACAATATGATGAAAAGACGGTAGATGTATATTTGGATATAGACGAAGGTCAGAAATACTATCTCCGCAACGTGACATGGGTAGGTAATACTCTTTATCCGTCGGAACAGTTGAACTTCCTGCTTCGTATGAAGAAAGGCGATGTATACAACCAGAAGTTGTTGAATGAGCGTGTTTCTACAGACGACGATGCTATCGGTAACTTATATTACAATAACGGTTACCTCTTCTACAACCTTGATCCGGTAGAAGTAAATATCGTAGGCGACTCTATCGACCTCGAAATGAGAATCTATGAAGGCCGTCAGGCTACTATCAATAAGATTAAGATCAGTGGTAACGACCGTTTGTATGAAAACGTCGTTCGCCGTGAACTTCGTATCCGCCCGGGACAGCTGTTCAGCAAAGAAGACTTGATGCGTTCTTTGCGTGAGATCCAGCAGATGGGACACTTTGACCCGGAAAAACTGCAACCGGATATTCAACCGGATCCGATGAACGGAACTGTTGACATAGGCTTGCCTTTGACTTCCAAAGCCAACGACCAGGTAGAGTTCTCTGCCGGTTGGGGACAGACGGGTATCATTGGTAAGTTGAGTTTGAAGTTTACCAACTTCTCTGTAGCCAACCTGTTACACCCGGGTGAAAACTACCGTGGTATCCTGCCGCAAGGTGACGGCCAGACATTGACTATCAGCGGACAGACGAATGCTAAATACTACCAATCATACAGTATTTCATTCTTCGATCCATGGTTTGGCGGTAAACGTCCGAACTCATTCTCTGTATCGGCCTTCTTCTCTGTACAGACAGACATCAGTAGCCGTTACTACAATTCCAGCTATTTCAACAACTACTACAACAGCATGTATAGTGGTTACGGTGGTTATGGTATGTACAATTACGGTAACTATAACAACTACGAAAACTATTATGACCCGGACAAGTCTATCAAGATGTGGGGACTTTCCGTAGGTTGGGGTAAACGTCTGAAATGGCCGGATGACTATTTCACTCTTTCTGCAGAATTAGCTTACCAACGCTACAACTTAAGCGACTGGCAATACTTCCCGGTAACCAACGGTAAATGTAATGACCTTAGCATTTCATTGACTTTGGCACGTAACTCTATTGACAACCCGATCTTCCCCCGTTCAGGTTCAGATTTTTCATTGTCAGTTCAGCTCACACCGCCTTACTCATTGATGGACGGTAAAGACTATAAGGGATATTATAGTAACCCTGAAACAGGTAGCATTACCCAGGACAACATGAATAAACTTCATAAATGGATAGAATACCACAAATGGAAATTCAAAGGCAAAACGTATACTCCGTTGATGGACCCGATTGCACATCCGAAATGTCTGGTGTTAATGACACGTACTGAATTCGGTTTGTTAGGTCACTACAACCAATACAAGAAATCTCCGTTCGGAACATTCGACGTGGGTGGTGACGGTATGACCGGTTATTCAACTTATGCAACTGAAAGTATCGCTTTGCGCGGTTACGAAAACAGCTCATTAACTCCATACGGATCTGAAGGTTATGCTTACGCACGCCTCGGTATTGAATTAAGATATCCGTTGATGCTGGAAACAAGTACTAACATTTATGTGTTAGGTTTCCTAGAAGCTGGTAACGCATGGCACGATATCAAGAAATTCAATCCATTCGAGTTGAAACGTTCTGCCGGTGTCGGTGTTCGTATCTTCCTGCCGATGATTGGTATGATGGGTATTGACTGGGGTTACGGTTTCGATAAAGTATTTGGTTCTAAACAATACGGAGGAAGTCAATTCCACTTTATCTTAGGACAAGAATTCTAATGTATCATCAAAAACTAAACGTTATGAGAAAGTCTGTTCTATTAATCATGATGCTGTTTGCTGTCAGCATGGCGGCAAATGCACAGAAGTTTGCACTGATCGATACGGAATATATCATGAAGAATATTCCGGCAGCTCAAAGCGCTAATGAGCAAATGCAAGAAGCTACGAAGAAATACCAGAGCGAAGTAGAAGCCCTGGCAAAAGAAGCACAGAAGATGTTCCAGGACTACCAGGCAAAATCTTCCACTTTTTCTGCCGCACAAAAGACAAAGACAGAAGATGCAATCGTAGCTAAAGAAAAAGCGGCAGCCGAGTTGAAGCGTAACTACTTCGGTCCGGAAGGCGAATTAGCCAAGATGAGAGATAAGTTGATTACTCCGATTCAGGACGATATTTATGAAGCCGTGAAAGCTATATCACAGCAACATGGATATGATTTGATTATCGACAGAGCCTCTGCTACAGGTATAATATTTGCAAATCCACGCATAGATATTAGTGATGAAATCCTAAGAAAATTAGGATATTCAAATTAATTTCATACATTTGCAGCTGGAAATAACTAAAAATCATTCAAATAAATTATAGAACTATGCTAAAAAAAATTGCACTTGTAATGTTGCTTGCACTCCCAATGGGTGTATTTGCACAGAACCTGAAATTCGGCCACATTAATGCACAGGAAATCATCACTGTGATGCCCGAATTCACCAAAGCTCAAAATGACATTCAGACTTTAGAAAAACAACTTACTGCTGAACTTCAGAGAACGCAGGAAGAATTCAACAAGAAATATCAGGAATTCCAACAAGCTATCGCTAAGGATTCTCTTCCTCCCAACATCGCTGAAAGAAGACAAAAAGAATTGCAAGATATGATGCAAAGACAAGAGCAATTCCAACAAGATGCTCAACAGCAAATGGCGAAAGCACAAAATGATGCCATGGCTCCTATCTATCAGAAGTTGGACAATGCTATCAAAGCCGTAGGCGCTGCTGAAGGGGTAATCTACATCTTCGACCTGGCAAGAACTTCGATTCCATACGTAAACGAATCACAGAGCATCAACTTGACTAGCAAGGTAAAAGCAAATCTTGGTATCAAATAGGAACTGAGCAAGAATAAAGAAATACCAAAAGGGAAAGAGAAAGAAGTTGATCCTTCTTTCTCTTTCCCTTTTTTTGGCGTACATTTGCGTATATAAATCAAGTGTGTCATGAAGCAACATCTATCCAATACGCCCGGACCGATCGGAGTATTTGACTCCGGTTACGGAGGTCTGACCATCTTAGACAAAATAAGAGAAGTATTACCGGAATATGATTATATCTATTTGGGAGATAATGCACGTGCTCCTTACGGAACACGTTCTTTTGAGGTCGTATACGAATTTACCCGGCAAGCAGTCAACAAACTATTTGATATGGGCTGCCACCTGGTTATATTAGCTTGCAATACAGCTTCCGCAAAAGCTTTGCGCAGTATTCAGATGAATGATTTACCAGGCATCGATCCGGCTCGCCGTGTGCTCGGAGTCATCCGCCCTACCGTAGAGTGTGTCGGAGAGATAAGCAAAAACCAGCATATCGGTGTACTGGCAACAGCAGGCACCATCAAATCCGAATCGTATCCGTTGGAAATACACAAGTTGTTTCCTGAAATCCAGGTCAGCGGCACAGCCTGTCCGATGTGGGTATCACTAGTTGAAAACAATGAATCACAGGACGAAGGAGCAGACTATTTTATCCGGAAGTACATCAACCAATTGCTATCGAAGGATCCTCAAATAGATACTGTCATTCTCGGATGTACTCATTTCCCCATACTTCTACCCAAAATCCGGCAATATATTCCGGAGCATATCAGTGTAATTGCGCAAGGCGAGTATGTTGCGGAAAGTCTGAAAGACTATCTGAAAAGACATCCCGAAATGGATGCAAAATGCACGAAGAATGGGAACTGTCAGTTTTACACGACCGAAGCGGAAGAAAAGTTTTCAGAATCGGCCTCTACTTTCCTGAAACAGCAGATTAGTGTAAAACACATCACGCTCGAATAAAATTTAAGAAAAAAAGTAACCGTTTCTCTCTCTTTTTTGTTATATTTGTAGATAACCCCTAATAAGCAAGATCATGAAAGAAGAAGATTATAGCAAAGCAATAGAAGTATTCTCCGGATCCCCATGGGAAGCCGAGATCATCAAAGGGCTATTAGAAAGCAATGACATCCGTTGCGTAATCAAAGATGGGATTATGGGTACACTGGCACCCTATATCGCTCCTTCCGTATCCGTTCTTGTCACCGAGGATCAATACGAAGCGGCCACCGCACTTATCAGGAGCCGGGCCGAGAAAGATAACGACTGATACGGTCGAGTCCTTCACGGATATTCTCCAATGAGTTTGCATAGGAGAAACGTACATATCCTTCGCCTCCCGTACCAAAATCTACCCCGGGAGTAATACCGACGTGTGCATGTTCGAGTACATCGAATGCAAAACGATAAGAGTCGGTAGTAAATTTGCGTGCGTCAGCAAAAATGTAAAATGCCCCTTGAGGTTCTACTTTTATTTCAAAACCCATTTCCCGGAGACGGGCAATCATATATCGGCGACGCTCATCATAAACCAGCTTCATCCGTTCCACGTCCGGTTCAGCCTGCCGCAATGCGACAATCCCTGCCTGCTGGGCAACACTGGACGCACAGATAAACAGATTTTGCTGTAACTTTTGCAAAGATCGCATACAAGATTTAGGTGCGATCAAATAACCCAACCGAAGCCCCGTCATCGCAAAGCGTTTAGAGAATCCGTTCAGGACAAAAGCCTGATCGGTATATTCAAGGATGCTGTGCGCACGTCCTTCATACACAAGGCCGTGATAAATTTCATCTGAAATGACAGGAACTCCTAATGCAGCTACGTCCTTCAAGAATTTTTCATCCAACAACATTCCGGTCGGATTCATCGGAGAATTGATAAAGATAGCTGCAGTATGCGGATTCACACACTTACGGATAGCCTCTATATCGTATTGCAGATATTCTTTAGACAAAGGAACCAAAACAGGTTTGGCTTGCGTAGCCAACACAAAATTGCGATAGCAAGCGTACCCCGGATTGGAAAGAATCACTTCACTATCCGGATTGCAGAGCAACATCAATGCAAGAAGAATAGAAGGAGAAGACCCGGAAGTCACGACAATACAATCCGGATCTACCGTTACCCCATATTCGCGCAGATAAAAAGCGGCAATTTCCCGTCGCAGTTCCGGATCACCTAAAGAATGTGTATAATGAGTCAGATGACGATCATAAGCCGCTTTTGCCGCTTCCGCCACACAGGCCGGCACATCAAAATCGGGTTCGCCAACTTCCAGATGAATAATATCAATGCCTTGTTTTTGCAATTCGTTCGCCCTCTCCAACACATCCATTACGATGAAAGAGGTCATCTGTTCTACTTGTGGGTTTGTATGTTTCATTGTTTTTCTTTTCTCTATCTGACTGCAAAGATAATTCTTTTTAGCCTGTTTTGGTAACATATCGGTAAAAAGCTCTATATTTGTGCTTTCAAATCGTTAGTAGGAATGAAACAGGAATTTACACGAATCGCAGTAAAAGTAGGAAGCAATGTATTGACACGCCGCGACGGAACGCTGGACGTTACCCGTATGTCGGCACTTGTTGACCAGATAGCAGAATTACATAAATCCGGGGTGGAAATCATTCTGATTTCTTCGGGAGCTGTTGCTTCCGGGCGCAGTGAAGTGCATCCACAGAAAAAACTCGATAGTGTAGACCAACGCCAGTTGTTTTCTGCCGTAGGTCAGGCTAAGCTCATCAACCGTTACTACGAACTTTTCCGCGAGCATAGTATTCCTGTTGGTCAGGTGTTAACCACGAAAGAAAGTTTTGGTACCCGCCGCCATTATCTGAATCAGAAAAACTGTATGACGGTAATGCTTGAAAACAATGTTATTCCTATTGTCAACGAGAATGATACAATTTCCGTCAGCGAGCTTATGTTCACTGATAATGATGAATTGTCCGGACTCATCGCTTCCATGATGGATGCACAGGCTCTCATTATCTTAAGTAATATCGACGGAATCTATAATGGTTCTCCTGCCGATCCGGGTTCTTCTGTTATCCGGGAGATCGATCACGGAAAAGATTTATCCAATTATATTCAGGCAACGAAGTCCAGTTTCGGACGGGGAGGAATGTTGACGAAAACAAATATTGCCCGCAAAGTAGCTGATGAAGGAATTACAGTGATTATTGCCAACGGGAAACGGGATAATATTCTGGTAGATTTGCTTCAGCATCCGAAAGAAACGCTTTGTACACGTTTTATCCCTTCAAACGAACCGGTATCCAGTGTAAAAAAATGGATTGCTCATAGCGAGGGGTTTGCTAAAGGAGAAATTCACATCAACGAATGTGCGACAGAAGTTCTAAACTCTGAAAAGGCTGTCAGCATCCTCCCCATCGGAATTACTCACGTTGAAGGTGAATTTGAAAAAGATGACATTGTGCGTATCATGGACTTTCAAGGAAATCAAGTGGGCGTTGGAAAGGTGAACTGCGATTCCAAACAGGTGCAAGAAGCAATCGGTAAGCATGGAAAGAAACCGGTAGTACATTATGACTATCTATACATTGAATAATTAATAATAAGAATTTCTGTTTTATCCGATTTTAGACTAAAATTAGCTTGTTTCTGAAACAGCAATGAACTGTTTCAGCCTATTCTAACAAGGGTATATTCTCACTGCAATGAGAAAAAGTTCTCATTATAATGAGTATTTCTTCTCATACCTATGAGTATTTTTTCTCATAGGGATAAGTATACTTGAGAATGTTTACGGAAGTTTTTTTGAATTATAATTGTATGAGTTTACCTCATTTCTATACCGAAATGAATTTTCAACTAATCAGAAAAAGAGATACGAAATTAGAACTATATGTCTCTACAATCTATATACCATCACAAAAGCAACATTTATTTCTGTTTTCAACAAGTTTTATTCACATCATTCACTATATTTGCATAGTTTATCTTTCCATTTAATGCAAAAAAGGAGCAAATGACTACAAATTTAAACGAGACCTTTGCTGCCGTACAGGTGGCAAGTCGGGAATTAGCCTTGCTGAATGATGACATCATCAATCAGATTTTAAATGCAGTAGCTGACGCAGCAATTGCAGAAACACCTTTCATTCTTGCAGAGAATGAAAAAGACCTCGCACGGATGGACAAAAATGATCCGAAGTACGACCGGTTGAAATTGACGGAAGAACGTTTAAAAGGCATTGCTGCCGACACACGCAATGTAGCGACACTCCCCTCTCCTTTGGGTAAAGTGTTGAAAGAAAGTGTTCGCCCCAATGGGATGAGATTGACAAAAGTCAGCGTTCCTTTCGGAGTGATAGGAATTATTTATGAAGCCCGTCCGAATGTCAGTTTTGATGTTTTCTCCCTTTGTCTAAAGAGTGGAAATGCCTGCATATTGAAAGGAGGAAGTGATGCCGATTGTTCCAACCGGGCTATCATCAGTGTGATTCACGAAGTATTGAAGAAATTCAATATCAATCCACACATTGTAGAACTACTTCCGGCTGATAGAGAAGCTACGGCAGCATTGCTGAATGCTGTGGGTTACGTAGACCTGATTATCCCCAGAGGCAGCAGCAGCCTGATTCATTTCGTACGCGAGAATGCAAAAATTCCCGTTATTGAAACAGGGGCAGGTATCTGTCACACTTACTTTGATGAATTTGGAGATGTAAACAAGGGGGCAGCTATTATTCACAATGCGAAGACACGCAGGGTTAGCGTATGTAATGCGCTGGACTGCACCATTATACATGAGAAAAGACTGACCGATCTCCCTATGCTTTGCGAGAAACTAAAAGACAGCCATGTCATTATCTATGCTGACGCACAGGCTTATCAAGCATTAGAAGGCCGCTATCCTGCCGAACTTCTGGAACACGCCAAAGCAGAAAGTTTCGGCACAGAGTTTCTGGATTATAAAATGGCTGTCAAGACCGTAAAAAGCTTCGAAGATGCCTTAGGCCATATTCAGGAAAACAGCTCCAAACATAGCGAGTGTATTGTTACCGAAAACAAGGAACGTGCAGCCTTATTCACAAAGATTGTGGATGCAGCTTGCGTATACACCAATGTATCTACTGCCTTCACTGACGGAGCGCAATTCGGATTAGGAGCAGAAATCGGAATCAGTACGCAAAAACTACATGCGCGCGGTCCGATGGGACTGGAAGAGATCACCTCTTACAAATGGGTCATCGAAGGAGACGGGCAAACGAGAAGAAATTGAGACGATACCGTTATCGTTAAAAATCAAACAAGGTATTGAACGAAACTAATTGAAAATTAAGAATTAAAAGATAAATGATATGAAGAAATTTACTTGCGTACAGGACATCGGCGATTTAAAATCAGCCCTTGCAGAAGCATTCGAAATTAAAAAAGATCGTTTCAAATATGTAGAACTGGGACGAAACAAGACTTTGATGATGATCTTCTTCAACTCCAGTCTGCGCACCCGCCTTAGCACACAGAAAGCTGCAATCAACTTGGGAATGAATGTAATGGTACTAGATATCAATCAAGGTGCATGGAAACTGGAAACCGAACGTGGCGTAATTATGGATGGCGATAAACCGGAACATATCTTAGAAGCCATTCCGGTGATGGGCTGTTATTGTGATCTCATCGGAGTACGTTCTTTCGCCCGTTTCGAAAACCGCGACTTTGACTATCAGGAAACGATTATCAATCAATTTATCCAATACTCCGGACGTCCCGTCTTTTCGATGGAAGCGGCAACACGCCACCCATTGCAGAGCTTTGCCGACTTGATTACCATTGAAGAATACAAGAAAACAGCACGTCCTAAAGTGGTCATGACCTGGGCTCCACATCCACGTCCATTGCCACAAGCTGTTCCCAATTCTTTTGCCGAATGGATGAACGCAACGGATTACGAATTTGTCATCACCCACCCCGAAGGTTATGAACTCGCCCCGCAATTTGTAGGCAACGCAAAAGTAGAATACGACCAGATGAAGGCTTTCGAAGGAGCCGACTTTATATATGCCAAGAACTGGGCAGCTTATTCTGGCGACAATTACGGACAGATATTAAGTAAAGATCGTGATTGGACAGTCAGCGACCGTCAAATGGCAGTTACCAACAACGCTTATTTCATGCATTGTCTTCCGGTTCGCAGAAATATGATTGTGACAGACGATGTGATCGAAAGCCCGCAATCAATCGTTATTCCGGAAGCTGCTAATCGTGAAATCTCGGCAACTGTCGTTCTGAAGAGACTATTGGAAGGACTAAAATAACCGAAAAATAAAGAGGCCGAAAAGCCTTTTCCATCAACGCATAAGAACAAAAGAACATCTCCTTAAAATCCTACTTATAAATATAAAAACAGGATTTGAAAATTGAGATGTTCTTTTGTTCTTATTGTATTTAAAATAAAAGCAGGCTATTACTTACCGCCCGCTCTTTACTTTACCTTATTTCTCTATTTCTTTGCCAGCCTCCTGCCAGGAATTAAATCCTTTATCAAGCTCAAAGACCTTATAGCCCTTCTCACTCAAAATTGCCGCAGCCTTCTTGCTCCGATTACCACTACGGCAATACACAGCCACCGGTTTATCCTTCTGTAATAATGAATCAGCCATTGAAGCAAAAGAATCATCCATCACATTGATGTTGATTGTCTTCGTGATGTGCCCCTCCGAATATTCCGCAAGTGTGCGGACATCCAGACGTTGTATATCCTCATTCTGAATAAGAGAATCAAATTCCTCTACATTCATGGATTGAAAATCTCCTTTCTGCTGACAAGAGAAAAGGGAAGAGAGAAATAAAAATATCCCCACGATTAATTGATTCAATTTAAACATATATACTCTATTATTCAATTCTGCCCAGGAGTATAGTCAAACCCGGGATCACAATACTTTTCAGATACTACCGCAGATCCATCCTTATCGTACGTACAATATTTAAACTTAATATTCATAGTCCGGCCAGGATGCTCTTCATCAATATATTGCGCCAAAGGAACAGAGATGTAAGCACGCCGATTATAGTATTCTTCATCACTGTTCGCATCATGGTATAATAACATATTCACAATACCATTTGTTTTAAGTTCAGACACATCTTCCACTATGCCGAAAGTATGTCCTTTGCCTGTACTGACTTTTAGATTCAGAATCATATTCAGATAATCCCTCCCCAGCCAGATACTGACCACCTCTACCGGGTCTTGCTTTATACCGTCTTTATACACAGGATCATCTTCCGGCTTAGGCACCGGCACAATGAGCGATTGCAAAGAATATATAGTAGCCGCACTTCCATCCGGAAGCACTTCATAGTTACTCATTACACGTCTGGAGGTATTTGCGGCAATAGTAGAACCCGTACGGTCTTCCGCCACAGGCAAAGCCTCTCCCTTATCAGGAATAAGCGTTTGTATACGACCGTCTTCCCCGGCCTCTACAGTCACAAATTCCAGTTTCACCGAAGGATAATAATAATCATCATCTCCACAGGCAGTCATCAGGAAAAGCAATCCCCACAACCAAATAACATGTAATTTTCTTCTTTTCATCGGCAAGCTGCTAAATAATTAACTAACGGATTGGAATACATTAATAACAACTTCTCACGCAAAAAGTCCTCATCCTTATTCGGAATCTTGATCTTTGCCAATTGTTGTTCAATATAGTTCATAAACTGTTGTTTCTCTTCTTCCGTGTAATTGGACCCGAATTCCGTCGTGCCATTCAGCCAATCGTACGCCACATAATTTCCCGGATATATCCGGTAATTACGATGAATGCGGCGGTCAATACAAGCAGAGATACGGGCAAACAAATCCGGTTTCGGCAACGAACGGTCCAACTCTTTCAGATCATCATTCAGACAAGGGGCAACCTGAAAATGTACCCTGCCTTTATATCCGAAAAGACCGGTTTGCATATTAATCAAATCGTCCTGCGTCGTCTTCTTATACCCTTCGATGTCTCTCTTCAACTGAAACTCCTGCGCTTTCAGAAAATCACACGGGTCATATTCGTATGAAATAGCAAGCGGAGCAATATTCATTTCCATCAAACGGTCTATCAAATCACCTTCACCACCCATTGCCAGCATTTTCAACACACTGTCTTGCGTACGGTCATTCGAATCTTTTGCACGTCCTTCACGCTGCGCAATCCAAATAGACTGTTTTTTCTCCGAAATGGTGTAATGCATATAACGGGACATACGCGCTGAAGATTCCAACATTTGCCGCATGGTCAATGCCCGCTGCACAATGAATGATTTATTGACACGTACCAGTTTCTTAATCCAGGGATAAATCAGCAAATTATCTCCAATCGCTATTTCTACCGTATCCATTCCCTGGTCAATCAACAAAATAGAGAGAAAGCCCGAATCGAGAATAATGTCTCTATGATTCGATATATACGTATAAGCTTTACTTTTATCCGGTATGGCGGTATGATCCAGAGTCAGCCCGGCGGTATGATCTGCCGCTATCTTCCACAAAATGCCATAACAAAATGCCTCCTGAAAATCAAGTTTAGTCTTACAGGCACGCATTTTCTGCGCCAGAAGTTCAAATGGAACGTTCGGTATAGCCCCGGTAGCAGCTTTCTGAAAAGCCGGATCGGCAATCAGTTCCTCAAAGATTTGAGGAAGTTCCTCATCATTGTAAGGACGAATTTCATTAAACTCTGTCAGATCCATCACGTGATTAAAATTTGTTTTCAATAATATCGGTCATCACATCCTTTATATCCAGTCCGGCTGCACGCACTTGCTGGGGAATAAAGCTGGTAGTAGTCATTCCCGGAGTAGTGTTTACTTCGAGAAGATTCAGTTTTTCACCGGCAGTCACAATATAATCTACACGGATAATGCCGGAGCAACCTAATATATCATAGATAGCCGAAGTCAACATCTGCACACGCTTGGTCAGTTCGTCCGAGATACGCGCAGGAGTGATTTCATCTACCTGTCCATTATATTTAGCATCATAATCAAAAAACTCATTGTGCGTCACCACTTCCGTAGGCGGGAAGATAACTGTCTTCTCTTTGGTCTTATAGCAGCCGCAAGTCAGTTCCGTTCCATCCATAAACGCTTCTACAAGTACTTCTTGCGCCTCTCCGAAAGCTTTAACAATGGCCGGCTGTATTTGTTCTTTTGTTTTTACTTTCGTAACTCCGAAGCTCGAACCTCCCAGACTAGGCTTGATAAAACAAGGCAGACCGATCTTTTCCACTACTTCCTCGTCAGAAATCGATTGTCCCTGGCGCAGCAACAATGATTCGGCAATGCGCACTCCAAAAGCTTTCAGATATTGATTGCAGGTAAACTTGTCGTATGTAATGGCAGCTGCCAATACTCCACAACAGGAATACGGTATACGCATCATATCAAAATAGCCTTGCAGGCGACCATCCTCACCAGGCGTACCGTGGATGGTAATATAAGCAAAGTCGAACACAACCTTTTCCGTTCCGTTCGTAAAACTAAAGTCATTTCTATCTACCGGCACTTTATTTCCGTCCGGCAATTGTACTTCCCAGCGACGGCCTTCCATCTCCACGATATACAAATTATACTTTTCCTTATCAATAAAGGAATAAATGCCCTGTGCACTACGCAGGGAAACTACGATTTCAGAGGTATCCCCTCCTGCTACGATAGCGATGTTGCGTTTCATTCTAATTCTCTATTACTTATATAGCCTCTCCACTTCTCGATAAGCCGGGTCATGTCATCCGGAAGTTCGGAAGTAAAGTACATCTCCTCACCTGTGACGGGATGCACAAACCCCAACGTCATAGCATGCAAAGCCTGTCGGGGACAAGTGTCAAAGCAATTATTTACAAACTGTTTGTATTTACTAAAATGAGTTCCTTTCAGTATCTCATGCCCGCCATAGCGTTCGTCATTGAACAATACATGGCCGATATGCTTCATGTGGACACGGATCTGATGGGTACGTCCTGTTTCAAGTATACATTCCACAAGGGTTACGTATCCCAGTCTTTCCAATACACGGTAGTGCGTAACGGCATGCTTGCCCACCGTCGGGTCGGACATCACCGCCATCTGCATCCGGTCTTTCGGATTGCGGGCGATATTACCGACAATCGTTCCTTCATCCTGTTCCACAACGCCCCACACCAAAGCACGATATCTGCGTTTGGTAGTCTTATTAAAAAATTGGAGTCCCAGATTTGTTTTGGCATCCGGTGTCTTGGCAATCACCAGCAAGCCCGAAGTATCTTTGTCGATGCGATGAACAAGTCCCACGTGCGGGTCATTGGCATCGTAATCTGGTATATCCTTCATGTGCCAGGCGAGCGCATTGACAAGCGTGCCGTGATAGTTTCCGTGTCCCGGATGCACTACCAACCCTGCCGGTTTATTCACCACCATTACGTATGGATCTTCATAAACAATAGTAAGGGGAATATCTTCAGGAATAATTTCGTTTTCATAACGGGGGCGATCCATCATCACCGTTATGACATCCAGCGGTTTCACTTTGTAGCTACTCTTCACCGGCTTGCCATTGGCCATAACGAATCCGCCTTCGGCAGCCTTCTGAATACGGTTGCGCGAAGCATTGACAATACGTTCGAACAGATATTTGTCGACTCTGACCATCGCCTGTCCCTTATCTACAACCACGCGGAAGTGTTCGTAAAGCTGGGATTCGTCACCGACAGGTTCTATATCATCCAAATCATTCTCCAGTTCATCCGGAAGTTCTTCCTCTATCATGCGAGTCCGTTTCTGTTATTTATCTATTAAAACCAACTATCATCTTGAGTAGATGACGATTCTGACGTAACCGGCTGATCCGTATCTACGGAAACATCGGCTGAATCTTCTTCCGACGTATCACCGGAGCCATCTCCCACCATCAATGTTAACGAAGATCCCACAGGAATTTTCTCACCCGCAGCCAACTGACGTCCCTGGTACTTCACGCCGTATACCCAGTCTTTCTCACCATTTACCAATTGAACCTGATTCAGTTTGAAACCGGCATTCAGCAATTTAGCCTGCGCCTGGCGGAGCGAGCTGTTGTCCGCCACATCGGGAATAGCACGCAAAGGGACATCCAACGTATTGACAGTCAGATATACTGTGCGTCCTTCTTTCACTTTCTCGCCGGCTCCCGGCTTCAGTTCGAGAATGATACCTGCTGCTTTATCCTTTACATATTTGGTATCGGAAATCACATATACCAAACCGTGATTCCGGAACATTTTCGCTGCTTCGTCTACCGTCATCCCTTTCACATCGGGAACGGCAACAGTTTCACCATGATGAGTATGTATATCAAGCCATTTCAATACACCGAATATCATCACTACCACCACAACAATCATGGCGATCATATTCACCCAGAAGAATTTATTTGTTTTAAAAGAAAAGAATTCTTTAATAGTCATACGCATTGCTGTTAATATGCGCCAAAGATACGACAAAATAGTTGAACTTTTAAAAAGTAGGCGATGAAAAATGTCCTCATCTATTATGCAAGAACGCTTATCATCGCCAGAATTGCTGCAACTATAATCCCCACTCCTATAGATTTCAACAACCTTATTATATTTATGCGGGTTTTCAAATCCCCCGAATCCGCTCTTCTATTACGTATGTTTGTTTATGAGTCTTGTTCTATTCCACAAAGAAAAGCAAAAAGTCATAAACAAGAGCAAACAATAGCGCTTTTTAACATACTATTCTCCTGAAAATCAGGAAACAAAAAAGGCGAAGATTAAATTCCCCGCCTTTTTTGTTTCCTGATGACAAGTGATTATCACTTTTGTCCGTTGTACTCATCAGAAACAGTCAGTTTCTTTCTGCCTTTTGCACGACGAGCAGCTAATACTCTACGACCATTAGCCGATGCCATTCTCTCACGGAAACCGTGTTTGTTCTTTCTCTTTCTGTTAGAGGGTTGAAATGTTCTTTTCATTACTGTATCTTGTTTTTATGTTATTATTCTACGTAATCGGGCTGCAAAAATAGGCACTTTTTTTAAATTAACCAAGAGATAACTCATTTTTGCTCAAAAGTTTTTGTGTTTTTTACCGATTTAGATTACTTTTGCAGTCGAATTCCTGCGAAAACAATTAAATAACAATAATATATTAAGAAAAATAGCAGTATGATTAATGCTCAAGACATCAAAAACGGAACTTGTATCCGTATGGACGGAAAGCTCTATTTCTGTATCGAATTCCTGCATGTAAAACCAGGTAAAGGTAATACTTTCATGCGTACTAAACTGAAAGATGTAGTCAGCGGTTACGTTCTTGAACGCCGTTTCAACATCGGTGAAAAGTTGGAAGATGTACGCGTAGAACGTCGTCCGTACCAATTTTTGTATAAAGAAGGAGAAGATTATATCTTCATGAACCAGGAAACATTCGACCAACACCCTATCGCTCACGATTTGATTAACGGTGTTGACTTCCTGCTCGAAGGTGCAGTATTGGAAGTTGTTTCTGACGCTTCTACTGAAACTGTTCTTTATGCAGATATGCCGATCAAGGTTCAGATGAAGGTGACTTATACAGAACCGGGCGTGAAAGGTGATACAGCTACCAACACACTGAAACCTGCCACTGTAGAATCAGGAGCAACCGTACGTGTTCCATTGTTCATCAACGAAGGTGAAACAATTGAAATCGACACTCGCGATGGTTCTTACGTAGGACGTGTAAAAGCATAATTGACAAGAACATATATAAAAAAACCGGAAGTTTTTGGACTCCCGGTTTTTTTATGTCTTTACCGATATTTATTTGTATCCGGCTGCTTTCGCAATTCTTTTAGGAATCTCCGTGTTATCAATCTTTTCTCCAAACAGTTGAGAACCTGCGCCGATAGCAAATACAGGTACATAACCGGCAGAGTGACCGCCACTTACCCAACCTACCATAACAATCTCATCCATCACTTCCTTAGCACGTGCAGCCATCGGTTCACTCTTAGAGTACATACTTTCAGCAAATACGACTTTATTCTTCACGAATGATTTTTCAAACTCATCACGTAATTTCTTTTCCTGTTCCCAAGAAATAGGGAATTGTTTCCAGAAACCCATTTCTTCGCCCAGGAATGTTTTCATATCTTCCCAAGTCACTTTATTGCCTTTTGATTTTCTCAATTCGCTGATACGTTGTGAAAGTCCGTCAGCAGAATGTTTCTGATGCTGCAATGCTTTCAGGTTCAATTCATATTTTCCTGTACCCAGCACAATACCACCTGTTTCATGGTCGGCAGTAACGACAATAAGGGTTTCTTTCGGATGCTTTTTATAAAACTCATAAGCTACCTTGATAGCATTATCCATATCCTTTACTTCGTTGAACACTGTAGCAGCATCATTCGCATGACACGCCCAGTCAATTTTGCCACCTTCTACCATCAAGAAAAACCCTTTCTTATTATCTTTAGTAAGAAAATCAATGGCACTTTCTGTAATCTGCGCTAAAGTCAAATCACCTTCTTTACGATCGATAGCATAAGGTAAACAAGATGGATTAGCACCTTCTTCCTGAATCAGGATCATCTTTTCTGCTTTTGCAGCTTTTGCCTTATAGTCATTGTAGCCACGTGCTACTGTATATCCGGCTTCTTCAAAAATAGGGAAAATACTTGGAGCTTCTTTCTTGTCAAAAGATGTAGTCGGTTTAAGAAAACCACCACCTGCATAAAAATCAAAATTTGCTTTTGGCAAATCCAAAGCTATTTCATAATATCTATTACGATCGGGTTGATGTGCATAGAATGCGGCAGGAGTAGCATGATCTACACTAACAGAAGTAGTTACACCAACTTTCTTACCAGCTTTCTTTGCCTTTTCAGCTACAGTCTGAATAGCATTCTTGTCCTCTCCCACAGAAATTGCATGATTATAAGTCTTCTTGCCTGTTGCTAATGCAGTACCTGCAGCAGCAGAGTCGGTTACTGAATTTTTAGCAGAGAAAGTAGTTGCCATAGTAGCAACCGGGAATTGAGTAAATAACAAAGGTTCAACACCAATACGGCCATTTTGAATTTCCGCCTGATACATCTCCGTACCATTTACTTGATTGACTCCCATTCCATCCCCGATGAAATAGAATACGTACTTTGCCTGCCCGTTGGCTACAACGGAGATAAAGACAAAGAACAATGTGTAGATTAACTTTTTCATTCTCTAGTATATTTATTTTTAGATTATTTGTCTACAAAATTATATAGAAAAATCGAGTTTTTCTACACCGGCACAATAAAAAACGAGGCCAACCCTCAAACTCTGCTTCATACTTCGTTTAATTGTTACGAATGTCCTATATTTAAGGAGTGTAACTAAA